>Ga0255346_1000438_pt1 | contig 69479 bp, 76 predicted proteins | sample wastewater_treat_FD_194410 | JGI IMG/M metagenome (GOLD analysis project Ga0255346, IMG submission 194410) | Wastewater microbial communities from Lulu Island WWTP, Vancouver, Canada - plant22 | ecosystem: Engineered > WWTP > Wastewater > Unclassified | place: Canada: Vancouver, British Columbia...
TGAAAACGTAGGTGCCGTTATAGTAACCCTGATTTGCAAGATCGGTGAAGTTTTTCACAGCATTAGGGCAATACTGAGGGTAGAGCACGAATCTGAACTCACCGAGAGTAGTATCGACTATTGCAATGGGATCGCCTTCCTTCGGACCGTTGAGCTGCACAAGCTCCATAGTCTCAGGATCAACAGTTATATAATTGTTATTGTTCTGCCTTATATTTGAATTGACCATGACCAGTAAGGACATGGCACCCATGATGAGTGTGAAAATAAGAACAGATCTTACAATAGTTTTATTGCCTTTCATAAAATATCCCTTTCGTTCATAACTTATTTACAATTATATATTATATGTCGCAATTTGTCAATACTATCAAACCAATTATTGCAATAGAAAAAAGACCGTCCGGAAACGGTCTTTTTGTGATCAAAGCTTTTTCTTTTCGTCTTCGATGAGCTTCAGGAGATCATCAACAGACATTTCGTCAGCCTTCTTCTTGCGTGCGCTGTTCTCGCTCTTCTTGATGATATCGGAAATATCAGGAGAACTGCTCTTCTTCGGCTGAGCGGCAGGCTCGGCAGGCTTTGCTTCAACAGGCTGCTGTGCAGGTCTGTCAAGAGGCTTTATAGCGCCGAATGAACCTGTATTTGACTTTTCGTTCTTCTTGAGTATCTCATCTCTGAGAGTATCAGCAGTAGGTGCAGGTGAGTTGTTTGCAGGAGGTGTATCCTGCTTTGCAGCCATCTGAGCCTTGAACTGCATGGTGCGCTCCTTCTCCTTCTGGTAAGGAGAATTCGGATTGACCTTCTTCTGGCTGAAGTTTTCAGCGATAGACATCTTCTTGCGCTCGAGGTCGTCACTTGGCTGTATTTCCCGTGATGGTTCAAAGAGAGGAGCGGAAGGTTTCTTTTCGTGTGAAGCAGGAGCCTTTGGCTGGCCGTTCTTCTTCTTTTTCTCGTCGCCGTCGTATTCGTAGAAATCGTAGTTCTCCTCAACGACCTCATCGTCCTCCTTGGAAGAAACGATCTTTGCGATAAGAAGTATAACGAGGACAACACATGGGATAATAAGCAGAGCGATTATGCCTGTAAGAGTCTGAGCAAAAGTAATGAAATGTCCCAGTTCAGCACTTTCGAGATGGCCTGTGCAGATAGCCTTGATAGCGTCCTTGGTGATAGTCTGCTCACTCGGAACGTTTGAAGCGTCTGCGGTAGTGAAGTTGGCTATTCCGTCATCGGTGATATCGATGTTGTAGATGCTGCGGAGTTTCAGGGTGTCGGGAGAATCGGCAGGATTGCAGAGCACCACATCGCCCTTTGCGATTGACATATTCTTTGCGCTGGGGGAAACGAGGGCTGAACCCACGTTTACGATCGAACCCATGTTGTCGGATTCTTTTACTATATAAATGTAGTTATCGAGGATCTTCGGAGTTTTTCCGCCTGCGAAGAAAACGTTGACAACTACGGATGCTGCTATCAGTACAATACAAAGCAGGACAATAACGAATTTGAGTATCGAGAAACCTTTTTTCTTTTCCATAAACGATCACCTTTTTCAATTCAACTTAGTCATTCGGGGAAATATCCCCTTTTTACACATATTTTTTGTCATCGGCTTTATCTCTCTCGCCACAGGCAGTCAGCCCGACAAATATTTACTCTCCTATTATATCACACATTTTCATAAATTTCAAATACTTTTTTAGTTTTTGCACGTAATTTCACGGAAAACGGTTAAAATACATAATTTTTGTGCAATATATACATTTTTGAATTGAATATTATTCGCTGATAGTGATGTTTCACAAGAGAACGGAGCGGCTTTATGGCAGTCTGTACAGAGTTTGCGGCTTTGCTTCGTAATGTGTAAATTTAGTGGACAAATATTTGTTGAAATATACAGTTGAAATATCTGAGGAAAAAGAGTATAATTGAAATATACCGCTTGTAAAGTTATCAAAAGGTGGAATTTGCAAATTTTTGGTAAATGCAAAAAATAATTATACAAGCAGTAATATAGCCGCCCGGCGGCAGAATGGAGAACAATTATGGCTACAAAAAAGGCAAACCCTCTCATGGACATGATCAAGGATGAATTCCCGAAGAAACTTCAGCTTCTCTACAGCGTTTCTCCCGAGGAAGCTTCCGACAAGCAGGTCTATCATGTGCTTTCTTCGATCATAGTGGAAATATTAGGAGCTAAGAGGCAGAGCTTCATCAACCACACCAACTCCGCAGGCGGAAAGCAGGTATACTATCTCTCGATGGAATTCCTCATGGGACGTTCCCTCAAAACAAGCATTTACAACTTAGAGCTGGCTGACGGCATAAAGGCTATGCTCAAGAATTATGATATAAACCTTGATAAGATATACGAGTACGAGCCTGACGCAGGTCTCGGCAACGGCGGTCTGGGAAGACTTGCTGCCTGCTATCTGGACGGCCTTGCTACCACAGGCTTCCCTGCTATGGGTCACTCTATATGCTACGAATACGGTATCTTCCAGCAGAAGCTTGAAGACGGCTGGCAGACAGAGCTCCCCGATAACTGGCTCCCCGGCGGTAGCGTATGGCTGGTGCCGAAGCCTGAGCTTTCGATAGATGTCCACTTTGAAGGCGACCTTCAGGAATACTGGGACCATCAGTACCACTACATCTCCCACGTAAACTACAACACAGTTGTGGCTACGCCTTATGATATGTATGTATCAGGCTACGGCGGAGAGGGAGTATCAGTGCTCCGTCTCTGGTCAGCAAAGGCTCCTAACTTCAACATGGAGATGTTCAACAAGGGCAATTACGATCAGGCTCTTGCTCAGAACTCAATAGCAAACGCTATATCAAAGATACTCTATCCTAATGATAATCATCTTGAAGGAAAGAGCCTCCGTCTCCGTCAGCAGTACTTCATGTGCGCTGCCGCTGTAGGTGATATAGTAAGAAGCCACATGAACGTTTACGGAACTCTTGAAAACCTTGCTGACAAGGTAGCTATCCACATCAACGACACTCATCCTACTCTCGCTATCCCCGAACTGATGAGAATACTTCTCGACGACTGCGGATATACATGGGAAAAGGCATGGGATATCGTTACAAGAACTTTCGCTTACACAAACCACACCGTTATGGCTGAGGCTCTTGAAAAGTGGGATGTAAACCTTGTCAAGACAGTTGTTCCGAGAATCTTCTCTATTATAGTAGAGATCAACAACCGCTACTGCCAGTCCCTCATGGAGAGAAACGGCTACGACAGCGCAAAGACAACACGTATGTCCATCATCAAGGACAACCAGATACACATGGCTACACTTTGTGTTGCCGCTTCACACAGCGTAAACGGCGTATCCAAGCTTTACTCACAGATCATCAAGGATTCGGTATTCCACGATGAATACGAGAATACTCCCGAAAAGTTCAAGAACGTAACAAACGGTATCGCTTACAGAAGATGGCTGTATCAGTCTAATCCTGCACTTACCAAGCTTCTCAGCGCAACTATCGGCAAGAAGTTCATCAAGGACGCCGCTGAACTGGCTAAGCTGAAGAAGTTCGAGAACGATGAGGATGTCCTCACAAAGCTTATGGCTGTGAAGAAGGAAAACAAGGAAGAATTCGCCAAGTATGTCAAGGCACAGAGCGGTATCGTCCTCAATACGGACAGCATCTTCGACGTACAGGTAAAGCGTCTCCACGAATACAAGAGACAGCACCTCAACGTTATGAATATACTTGCAGATTATGCATATCTGCTCAATAATCCCGACGCTCCTTTCACTTCCAAGACCTATATCTTCGCAGCAAAGGCTGCTCCCGGTTACTATCTCGCCAAGCAGATAATCAAGATGATATGGGCTATATCCGAGGAGATAAGAAAGAACCCGAGAATAAACCAGAAGCTTCAGGTGGTATTCCTTGAGAATTACTGCGTAACACTTTCCGAGCATCTTATGCCTGCTTCAGACGTATCAGAGCAGATATCACTTGCAGGTACAGAAGCTTCGGGTACAGGAAATATGAAGCTTATGCTCAACGGTGCAGTTACTCTCGGTACTCTCGACGGCGCTAACATCGAGATCAAGGATGCCTGCGGTGATGAGAATATCGTCATCTTCGGCATGACAACTCCCGAGGTCAACGAACTGAAGGCAAGAGGCTACAATCCTGTTGATATCTACAACAACAACGGCATTATCCACGAGGCTATCGACCGTATGTACAGCGGTATCAACGGCTGCACATTCAACGATGTTGCAAATTCACTGAAGGACAGAGATCCTTACATGGTGCTCGCTGATTTCGACAGCTACAGAAACGCTCAGAAGTATATCACCGAGTGCTACAATGACAAGCTGAAATGGGCTAAGATGTCACTGAATAATATCGCAGGTGCAGGAATATTCTCCGCTGACCGTGCTGTTACCGAGTACGCTGAGAATATCTGGCATTTAAGATAATCAGACCTGAATGGGGACGCTTTTCCGTCCCCATTTTGATAAGGACAGCTGATATACAGTCTATCAATTTCAAGAGAATGGAGAGAACTTAATGAGAACTATCTATGATACCTGGAATTTAGGATACAAATCTATATTCGGAGCTGTAAGACAGTTTGAAACAATACGATTCACTATTAGGCTACCCAAAGAGATAAAACCAGACTATCCGCCTGTTGTGGTTCTTTTCCGTACAGGCTTCAAGGAACGCTTCATCAATATGAACGAAGTCACCGAGGAAGATGACTGTATCGCATATTCTGCTGAGTATAATGCGAGATATACAGATGTCCACTACTATTATTTTTCATACACTGAACAGGGCATCCGCCACTATATCAAAAAGGTGAACTGCCATGAGGGAATGATAGACAACGGAGAGCTTTTCCAGCTGACCGTTTACTCCAGCGAGTATCAGACTCCCGATTTCATCAAGGGCGGCATCATGTATCAGATATTCCCCGACCGTTTCTGCAAGAGCGGCAAGAAGCACGATAATGTCCCCGAGGACCGTGTTCTTCGTGAGGACTGGGGCGGTACTCCTTACTATAAGCCCGATCAGAACGGCCATGTCTGGAATAACGACTACTTCGGCGGCGATTTCGCAGGAATACAGTCTAAACTTCCCTATCTTTACGACCTGGGCGTTACCTGCATTTACCTTAATCCTATATTTGAATCCCACGAGAATCACCGCTACAATGCCGCAAACTACATGAAGGCAGACCCTCTCCTCGGTACCAATGAGGAGTTTGAGGAACTGTGCACAGAAGCAAAGAAGTACGGCATTTCCGTTATTCTCGACGGCGTATTCTCTCATACTGGCGCTGACAGCATCTACTTCAACAAGTTCGGCAGATACGATACAGTGGGCGCTTATCAGTCCACAGAGAGCAAATACTACGACTGGTACTCTTTCATCAATTATCCCGATGTCTATGAGGCATGGTGGGGCATCGACACTCTCCCCAACGTCAACGAAAATGACGAGAGCTACACCGACTACATCTGCGGTGAGGACGGAGTTCTCCGCTACTGGCTCAGCAAGGGCGCAGCAGGCTTTCGTCTCGACGTTGCGGATGAACTTCCCGACCAGTTCCTCAATAACCTGAGACGCTCGGTAAAGTCGTTCTCACAGGATAAGATCATTATCGGTGAGGTCTGGGAGGATGCTTCCAACAAGGAAAGCTACGGCGTAAAGAGACGCTATCTCCTGGGATATCAGCTTGACTCGGTAATGAACTATCCTTTCCGTGAAGCTATCATCAGATTCCTGAAAGGCGGCGACCCGAAGGAGTTCATATTCTCGATCATGACTATCGTTGAGAATTATCCGAGACATACCGTCCACACCCTTATGAATTTCGTATCCACCCACGATATCGAACGTGCTATCAACCGTCTCGGCGGCGATAACTGCGAGGGCATGAGCAAGGAATGGCAGGCTGAACGCTACCTGACTGATGAGCAGTATCAGTACGGCAAGAACCTCCTCAAAGCCGCATTTGCGCTGATCTACTTCCTTCCGGGAGTCCCCAGCATTTACTACGGCGACGAAGCAGGAATGCAGGGCTACAAGGACCCCTTCAACCGCCGCTGTTATCCCTGGGGCAATGAGGATCAGGAGCTTATAAGCTATGTCAGAGAGCTTGGCAGAGTAAGGAAGAGTATCCCCAATCTGAAGTGCGGACGTACTTATTTCGTGCTGAACGAGGAAAATGTGGTCGACGGACGAGTAGCCGCATTTACCCGTCAGGGCGATGAGATGGACTATATCTTCTTCATCAACCGCTCAGGTGACGAGGTGGCTATCGGCAATATGAGTTCACACCTCAGCCGTTTTGAGAATCTCACAGCCTGTTACGGCAGATTCGAGAATGATACGGTATACGTACCGCCATACGGCTATACTATCATAAATGCTAAATTTATAAAATAACATTAAAGGGAAGCTTCGGCTTCCCTTTTTTGGTCGTATGTGACGATTGACAGAGCGTGAAGAAAATGCTATAATTAAGGCAACACCGCACAAAGCCCGCCTGACGGCTTTGCACTGAATCTGCGGACATATTTTCCGCCATCTTGCACAGAAATCCCTTGACATACGTCAGTATGCCTGCGGAATTTCTATACAATCTGACGAAAAATCTGTCGGCGCATATTCAGCACAAGTTTTGTTCGGTGTTGCCTTAAAATGAAAAAATATGCGTTTGAGCGCAAGTATTGTTTTTAAAGGAGAAAAAGTCATGAGCGATAATATCAAAAGCTATGAAAGCCCATTCTGTACACGTTATGCAAGCGAGGAAATGCAGTACATTTTCTCAGCTGATAAGAAATTCACTACCTGGAGAAAACTCTGGGCGGCTCTCGCAAGAGCAGAAATGAAGCTGGGTCTCCCTATTACTGAGGCACAGGTAAAGCAGCTTGAAGAACACATCAACGACGTTGACTACGAAATGGCAGCAGAGCGTGAAAAGATAACCCGTCACGATGTTATGGCTCACGTTTTCACATACGGTCAGGCCTGCCATGATGCAGCAGGTATCATCCACCTCGGCGCAACTTCATGCTATGTAGGCGATAACACTGACATTATCATCATGCGTGATGCCCTCAAGGTGGTACGCAGAAAACTTCTCAATGTTATGAACAATCTGGCTAAGTTTGCAGATCAGTACAAGAATATGCCCTGTCTGGCTTACACACACCTCCAGCCTGCACAGCTTACTACTGTAGGCAAGAGAGCAACTCTCTGGCTCAATGAACTTCTCATGGACTTCGAGGACTTAGAGTACCGTATGTCCACATTAAAGCTTCTCGGCTCAAAGGGTACTACAGGTACTCAGGCTTCTTTCATGGAGCTTTTCGAGGGCGACACAAACAAGATAAAGCAGCTTGAAAAGATGATAGCTGAGGAAATGGGCTTCGATGCAGTTGTTCCTGTTTCAGGTCAGACTTATTCACGTAAGGTGGATTCAAAGGTTCTTGAAGTCCTCAGCGATATCGCTCAGACAGCAAGCAAGTTCTCAAATGATATGAGAATTCTCCAGTCATTCAAGGAAATGGAAGAGCCAAGAGAGAAGAAGCAGATCGGTTCATCTGCTATGGCATACAAGCGCAATCCTATGAGATGCGAGAGAATCACTTCCCTTGCACGTTACGTAATGATAGACAGCCTTAACCCTGCATTCACAGCAGGTACACAGTGGTTTGAGAGAACTCTTGACGACTCAGCAAACAAGCGTATCTCAGTAGCTGAGGCATTCCTTGGCGTTGACGCTATCCTCAACATCATGATGAACGTTACAAACGGTATCGTTGTATACCCAGAGATGATAAGACGCAGAGTAATGGCTGAGCTGCCTTTCATGGCAAGCGAGAATATCATGATGGACGCTGTAAAGAAAGGCGGCAACCGTCAGGAACTCCACGACCGCATCATGGATTACTCCATGGAGGCAGGCGCAAACGTTAAGGAGAGAGGTCTCGACAACAACCTCTGCGAACTTATCGAAGCTGATCCTATGTTCATGGTTACAAAGGAAGAACTTGACGCAGTTCTCAAGCCTGAGAACTACACAGGCAGAAGCTCACAGCAGGTAGACGAGTTCCTTGCTGAGTGCATCAAGCCTATCCTCGACGCAAACAAGGACATTCTCGGCGAAAGCTTTGAAATGAAGAACTAAGGCGGGGGCGCCCCCGCTGGCGGTCCACGAGTCGGCGCAGGCGCCTAACTTTGTACGTTAAGCTTGATCTGCTTTCGCTCGCTGGCACTAAACAGAGAGCAGAGAGCAGAGATCAGAAAGCAGAGAGCAGAGAGCAGAAAGCAGAGAGCAGAGCGTAGAAAGCGGAGAGCAGAGCGCAGAAAGCAGAGAACAGTAGGGGCGGATATTATCCGCCCTCAAACTGATACAGTCAAAGTGAAGGAGATACAATGAAAAAATCGGTCATTATTGCCCTTGCCGCAGCAGGTGTGGCTGTTCTCTTTTTATCTCAGACAGTTGTAAAATACCATTTTATCGGGAACAGATGCGTGAATCTTGATAAGCATATCGAGGCTTATCCCTATGCGGATGCTGACATCCCCGATGACTTCACAGACTATACTATCCACGGTATATCGCTGAAAGCTCCCGACTGCCTTGTGCCGAAGATACCCGAAGGCAGAACAGCTGACGATGCTGTGCGTTATTTCAGCGATGACACGGAAAAGTGTGACCTTCAGATCTTTGTTTGTCCGGAGAAGAAAAAGCCCGAATATCCCACATGGAAAGCCATCGGCGAGGACGGCTTCTTCAAGAGCGGATTTGTGAGAAAAGGCGTGGAAAAGATGGGATATTCTATCCCCGACAATCATTATGAACTTATGTATCTCCTCGGCACTTTCGATAAAAACGACTGCAATAAGCTTTCGGTATCGGAAGTCAGCGCATTCAGCAAACTGGCTGTATACAAGGAAATAATGACGCCTGCCATTATCGGCATAGACGACAGTGACGATGCCCTTGAAACTCCGCTTAAAGTAGAGCCCCATTCTTATTTTTATGAGAATGATAAAGTTAAAATGTATATAGATCAGTATGCGTCTAAGGGCGGAAGATACTCCCTTGCTGTTGAATGCTGCGATGTGAACGACCTCAACTCGTTCACGGAACTGGTCGTCATGAGCGCTGAACCCGAAACAGCGCAGAAAATAGCTAAGACTGTTTGCTGTACGGACAGCTGAGATGTGAAAATATTCTGATTTAAGAAATTCTTTAGGCAACACCGCACAAAGCTTGTGCTGAAGATGCGCCGACAGATTTTTCGTCAGATTGTATAGAAATTCCGAAGGCATACTATCGTATGTCAAGGGATTTCTGTGCAAGATGGCGGAAAATATGTCCGCAGATTCAGTGCAAAGCCGTCAGGCGGGCTTTGTGTGGTGTTGCCTATATGTTTTGGTGTTATCATTATAGTGTAATACTATAGGTGCGAATGTATCGGGCGCACAGAACAGGAGTAACATTATGAAAACAGTAAAGGTCGTATTTATCACATTGGCAGTCCTTATTTTGGCGGTGATCGGCGCTTTCATCGCTTTCCCGAAGAGCATGGCAGAACTTGTGGTGAATTCGGACAAACTGGGGAATTTCTCGAATATGGACAATAAGACTTCCTCTTATGAGCATTATGACGTGAAAACTCCCGACAGCTTCAAGGAAACGGCTATGTACGGCATTTCTCTGCGTCTGCCCGAAAATGCCGCAAGAAGGGACGAGGACAAAAATAAGTCGGGATACCATATATTTGAAAGCGACGGCCTTACCGTGAATTTTCTTGAACCGCTCGCATCCTCATCAGGTGCACAGGTCCTTTATATGCCCTATGATTTTATCGGCGCTGAACAGTGGAAAAGAGAAAGTTCTGCTCTGAATAAGGAAACCGAAAAGAACAATTACGCCGTTTCATCGGCAATTCGCAACTTCACCTTCGATGATGTCAGGACGAGAGGCGGCGGAGTTTTCGTCAGCGCTGTCAGACTGGCAACCGATAAACAAGCGTTTTGTTATTACGAACAGGCGTGGGACTTTGAAACAGACGGTGCTGTGGGATTTCTGGACTTTAACGGCATCGGCTGTGAGGATCAGCGCTATTGGTATGATCTGGTGCTATATGACAAGGCTGACCTCAACGATTACCATGTTGTAAAGATAAGCAGCACCGATGAACAGCTCATATATCAGATAGTGAATTCAGCAAAGCTTGCTGAAAGATGAAAGGAATAAAATGAAGAAAGAATACCTGGAAGCAGGAAAAATTGTCACTACTCACGGCATACGTGGAGAAGTGAAGATAATGCCATATACCGACAGCCCCGAGCTTCTTGCGGAGTTCGACAGGCTTTTCATAGGAAAGAACAAGGACGAGGTGATTATTACCCGTTCCCGTGTGTTCAAGAATACAGTTATCGCAAAGATAGAGGGAGTCGATACTCCCGAAGCCGCTGAAAAGCTGAGAAACAAGGTGCTGTATATGCACCGTGACGACCTTGAACTGGACGATGACACATACTTCATACAGGATCTCATAGGCCTTGAAGTACGTGACGCTGATACGGACAAGGTCTACGGAAAGATAGCGGATGTCCTTGAAACAGGCGCAAACGATGTTTACGTCATAAAGGGAGAGGACAGAGAATACCTCATACCTGCGATCGCTGATGTGGTGGTTTCCACCGATATCGACAACAACCTTATGACTATACGGCCTCTGGATGGGCTTTTTGACTGAGAGATATGAACAATGATCGAAGCAATAATTGAAGAACTTGTAGGGCTTGCCTTTGAAGGAATGATCGAAGGAAGCGTGAACAGCAGGGTTCCGAAGCCTGTAAGGCGGATACTTCGGATAGTTCTTTTTGCGGTATATGCGGCTTTGGCAGGAGTCTGCATTCTTGTGGCTGTACAGTCATTCAGTGACGGCAATATTGCTATGGGAATTTTCATGCTTGCGCTTATTGCCCTGTTCATAGGTTTTACTGTGGCGAAGATCGTCAAGCGGCTGAAATAGCAAGCTGACGGCAGCTTGACCCCGATCACGAATCGCTCGCAGGCTCGCTTACAATTATAAAAGCGATGAGTTTCAGGTCGCTCGACGGCTTGTAAACAAAAAATGTAGGTAATGTGGCATTATCGGGCGGACGAGGGCGTCCGCCCCTGCAATACGGTTATACTGCGTGAATAATTTTGTAGGGGACGCCGCCCTCGGTGTTGCCTTAAACAAGCTGAGGGGCGGATATCATCCGCCCATTTATGTGATGTAATATATACCATTAATAAGGAAGTGAAAATATGAGAATCGAAATAGCTACACTTTTCCCCGAAATGTGTGAGGCTGTACTGGGCGAAAGTATCGTCGGCAGAGCACGTAAAGCCGAGAAGATCCGGATACACTGCCGACAGATACGTGAATATACCCTCGATAAGCACCGCCGTGTGGACGATACTCCTTATGGCGGCGGAATGGGCATGGTCATGCAGTGCGAGCCGATTTACAATTGTTACAAGGCGGTCTGTGAAGAATTCGGCACAAAACCGCATACAATATATATGTCGCCCAAAGGAAAAGTCCTCGACCAGAAACGAGTCGTGGAACTGTCAAAAATGGAGGATATCCTCATAATCTGCGGCCACTACGAAGGCGTGGATCAGCGTATCCTCGATAAGATCGTGGATGAGGAGATCTCCATCGGCGACTATGTCCTCACCGGCGGCGAACTTCCTGCAATGGTGCTGGTGGACTCCGTAGCAAGAATGTGCAAGGGAGTTCTTTCCGATGACGTTTGCTTTGAGGAGGAGAGCATTTACAGCGGACTTCTCGAATATCCCCACTATACCCGCCCCGAAGTCTGGGAGGATATGGCTGTTCCGCCTGTGCTTCTTTCGGGCCATCATGCCAACATCGAAAAGTGGAGGCACGAGAAAAGCCTTGAGATAACCGCAGAGCGAAGGCCTGACCTCTATGAAACCTATATGGCAGAGCATCCTCCTAAAGTCAAGAAGAAAAAATGACCATACAGTCAGTTGAAAACTCCTCTCAAATGATGTGCAAATATGAGCAAAAAGGTATAAAAAATAATAATGTTGCCATATAATGAACTAATAATGAACGTGTTAAAATTTAGTTTGGATATATTAAACATAATCAAACGTTGAATATTATATAAGATTGACAATGATAGTCAACAATTTTTTGTGGTGATAATAAACAAGCAAAAGAAAAAAATGAACTTGCGATTTAATCTAAATGTAGAATTTAAAGGAATATCATGTTTTCTCACAAAAAATCCATTGACTATGCAAAAATTTGATTGTATAATGATATCAGCAAGTGAGATATTTGCGGCGACCGCTGAACCTAAAACTAAAAACAACAGCGGCGTATCAGAGAATAGGAGAGTTGTATATGTTTGTCAGAGAAGTAACAGTTAAGAATCAGGTTGGACTTCACGCAAGACCTGCAACCTTCTTTATCCAGAAGGCTAACGAATTCAAGGCATCTATCTGGATCGAAAAGGAAGAGCGCAGAGTAAACGCTAAGAGCTTACTCGGTATTCTTTCACTCGGTATCGTAGGCGGTACTACCATCAAGGTTATCGCAGACGGCGCTGATGAAAAGGCTGCTGTAGACGCTCTTATCGATCTCGTTGACAGCGGTTTCAGTGAAGAAAACAGATAATTACCAACGAACAAACTCAAGGGCGTTACAGTTGTAACGCCCGTTTTGTTTTATAGGGATGCCGCTGATTGACTGGCGGTCATTTGTCTTCTGTGCCGTATTCACATTCATTGATGTGCTGAGCCATATTTTCGGCGAATACAGCAAATCCACGGGATGGATCGGCTACGAATACGTGAGTCACAGCGCCTATGAGTCTGCCGTTCTGTATTATGGGACTTCCGCTCATTCCCTGAACTATGCCGCCCGACGCTTCAAGAAGCTGAGGATCGGTTATCTTTATCATCATATTCTTGGATGCATCCTCGGAATTGTAGTCTATCTTCTCGATGAGAATATCGTATTTCTGCGGTTTATCACCGCTTACGGTGGTGTAGACCTGAGCCTCGCCTATGCTTATATCCTGACGGTAGCCGAGGCGGAATTCCTCGCCGTCCGCTGCGAAGCGCTCAATAGATCCGTCACTCAGCTGTCCGAAGATGCCGCAGTCGGTGTTTGTGTCGAGAGTTCCGAAGCTTCCGCCCGAATTGAAACGGCCGTGAAGTTCGCCGGGGATACCACGGCCGCCACGCTTGGTGTCGGTGATATCAACAGGTACGGCCTCGCCGCTGTGCAGTGGGACCATGCCGCCTGTGTCGGAATCGCAGATAGGATGTCCAAGACCTGCAAAACGGCCTGTGGACTTGTCAATGAAGGTCATCGTTCCTATGCCTGCGATGCTGTCACGCACCCACATACCGCCTGTCCAGCGTTCGGTTTTGTCCGAAAATACGGGCTTCAGCACTGTGTCAAAGCTGTCGCCGTCACGCTGTACCGACAAAGGTATGGGACTGCCGCCGCTTCTTGTGATGATGGCTTGCAGCTGGAGGTTAGAGGTGAGCGGTTTTCCGTTGGCAGAACATACGATATCCCCTGTTTTAAGGCCTGCGTCAGCGGCAGGGCAGACTGCGTTACCGCTTTCGGTCTTTACATCGCCCAGACCTGTGACCATTACTCCTTCCATGAGAAGCTTTATCCCGAAGGGACTTCCGCCTGCTAAGAATACGGGAGCATCGGCCTGTCTGACTTCGATGTTCTTGATGGGTATCGCCCCGAAAAGGGAAAGGGTAGCAGTGTCATCGCCGCCCACATTTCCAAAGCAAAGCTTTATTTCGGGATATTGGGCTATTTTCAGTTCCTCACCGAAAGAGGAAGTCAGCGAATCGGGGAGCCTTGCCGAATAATAGCCTGCGGTGGTAAATAATCCCGCAAGAGCCGCAGATAATAGAGCTGCGGCGGTTTTTGTCATAATTTTTCTGATATGCATCAAGTCATTCCTTTCGTGTTCACTTGCAGGGTGAACAATACTATTATTATCACACAGCTGAAAATTATAAATGAAAATCGGAGACATAAATGAGAAAATCAACCGTTAAAGCGGTACATCTCCTGAAAGCGGCGATACTGCTGCTTTCGGCGGTATACTGCCTTTTTATGCCTGTTATGACAGGACTTGGACTTTTATACAATCATGCCTCATACGGCAAATTTCTGACCCTGACAGGGGTGTATTTTATAGTGTCCGCACTGCTTATGACGGCAGGAACTGTAATGTGCGGAAGCCGGAAAAAAGCAAAAAATGTGCTATCGGTCATTTTATTAGCTCTGGGATTTATCATCTGCATGGTCATGCTTAACAATCTTTGCCATTATGCTGATATCAGGGGCTGGTCGAGCAAGTTTGAAATTGAACGGATAAGCAGTATGTATAAGCGCAGACTTATCCCCTGCGTCATTCCCGTCACGGCGGCCGTGGTACTTTCAGTTCTCGGAATGAGAAGGAAGGACGGCAAGTCCGAAGACTACACATCTATATTATAACCACACCGTGAAGAATATCCTGTCAGAATCTGCGTATGGGAAAAACTGTGCATTATGCTGTATTTTTGGCAGGTTTTTGTAAAACAAGGCAGGTTCTATTGACACTTATTCCGCTATTTGCTATAATTTAGATTAGGCAGCACCTTCAGAACGGCTTTGTGCGGTGCTGCTTTGGATATAATGCCGCCGCTGAATGCTTCACAGTTTATCTTCTCGGTTTCGGTACATATGGGCGGCAGTAAAAATGTGAAGCAATGATAATAAAAGGAATCAGACCATATTTGGTCGCTCGATAATAATGATATGAGTAAAAGAGACAGATATAAAAGACTTATCACCTTTGCTTCGGCACTGGTGCTGATGGGGATACTGACAGGCATATTCGCCTATGTGTGGTACGAAAACTACAGTCAGGCCATCGTTCTTCCGTATTACAGACGAGGAAACTGGACACTTATCGCCATCTACTGTCTGCTGATATGGCTTTTCTTCAAGGCATACGGCGGCTTTAAACTGGGCTATCTGAAAAAGACGGATATGCTCTATTCGCAGATGATATCGATGGTCTGCGTAAATACGGTGAGTTATTTCCTCATCAGTCTTATCGGCCGTGACTTCATGAAAGTCTCGCCTATATTGCAGATGACATTCGTTCACTTCGGAGTTATTGCCATATGGACACTGCTGACGGGTAAGATTTACTTCCTGATCTATCCGCCGAGAAAGCTGGTAATAATCTACGGAAGCAAGCAGGCGGCGGCTCTTGTCATGAAAATGAGTCAGCGAGTGGACAAGTACATGATATGCGAATCGGTAAGTATCAGCGAACCCGAGGACAAGGTTCGTGAACTGATAGAAAAGTACGAGGGTATCATCATCTGCGATATCCCTGCGGAACAGCGCAACGACTACCTGAAGTTCTGCTTCGAGCGCTCCATAAGAGCCTACATAGCGCCGAAAATATCGGATATAATCATCCGTGGAGCAGACGATATCAGGCTTTTCGATACTCCGCTCCTCCTTTGCAGGAATTACGGACTTGACTTTGAATCAAGACTGGTCAAGCGCATATTCGATATTGTTTTTTCACTTGTATGTATAGTGCTGTTCAGTCCGTTCATGATAGTATCGGCAATTGCTGTGAAACTCTACGACGGCGGCCCTGTTTTCTACAAGCAGAAGCGCCTCACTATCGATGAAAGAGAATTCAACGTGCTGAAATTCCGAAGCATGATCGTTGATGCCGAAAAGGACGGAAAAGCCCGTCTTGCCTCCGAGGAGGACGACCGCATAACTCCTGTGGGAAAGGTGCTGAGGAAGTTCCGTATCGACGAATTTCCGCAGTTTTTCAATATCCTGAGGGGAGATATGTCCGTAGTTGGACCACGCCCGGAGCGTCCCGAACTTACCGAGGAATACAAAAAGGATATGCCCGAATTCGGCTTCAGACTCAAAGTCAAGGCGGGACTTACGGGATATGCACAGGTCACGGGAGTATACGATACCACTCCCTATGACAAGCTGAAAATGGATCTTATGTACATCGAGAATTACTCAATGCGCATGGACCTTCAGATAATACTTATGACGCTGAAAACAATGCTCTTCCCACCGAAGAACAATGCAGAGTCATCAGAAGCTGTACTGACTGTACAGCAGAAAGAAAAAGAGGAGAACGACAAAGAATGAAAATTACCGCAGTTATCATGGCAGGCGGCAGAGGTGAGAGATTCTGGCCAAAGAGCAGAAACAACTGCCCCAAGCAGTTCCTTTCGCTTACCGCAGACAAGGAGACCATGATACAGAAAACAGTAAAGCGCCTCGACAAGATCGTTGAACCCGGGGACGTTTTTGTAGTAACTAACGCAGCTTACAGGGAGATAGTCGAGACTCAGCTCCCTCAGATACCGAAGGAGAATATACTCTCAGAGCCATGTGCAAGGAATACGGCTCCCTGTATAGCCTATGCGGCGGCTGTGATAAAGAAAAAGTACGATGATGCCGTAATGCTGGTGCTTCCGTCGGATCACCTCATCGGCTACGTGGATATATACCACCGTGCTCTCAGAAAAGCTATAGCTGCTGCGGAGGAGGGACAGAATCTGGTCACTATCGGGATCACTCCCACATATCCCGAAACAGGCTACGGCTATATCAATTTCGGTGAGGAAAAGGGCGATGCTTTCGAGGTTGAGAGATTCGTGGAAAAGCCTGACCTCGCCACAGCAAAGAAGTATCTGGCATCGGGAAATTACCTCTGGAACAGCGGAATGTTCGTGTGGAAGGTGTCTTCCATTATGGCGAATATACAGAAGTTCATGCCCGAGGTATACGACGGCGCTTCAAGGATAGGCGAAAGCTTCGGCACCGACGATTTCGAGGAAGTGCTTATCCGTGAGTTTGAGGCGTTCCCGTCGGAATCCATAGACTTCGGCATCATGGAAAAGGCTGAGAATATCTACACTATCCCCGGCAGTTTCGGCTGGGACGATGTGGGAAGCTGGCTGGCTATGGAGCGTATCAACGAGACTGACGATGACAAGAACTTCATCGAAGGCGATGTTATAGCCGTTGACTCAAAGCGTACCACCATATGCGGAGGAAAGCGCCTTATTGCCGCAGTCGGCACACGGGATCTCATAATCGTTGATACGGACGATGTTCTGCTGGTGTGCGGCAAGAACAGCACTCAGGACGTTAAGAAGGTCATTTCAAAGCTCAAAGGACAGGAAAGATTTGAGCTGGTATGAAAAACAATTCGTAATGCGTAATTAAATGCGTTCGCTTACGCTCACGGATAGAAATTTTTTGATTTGTCCCCGACAGGGGACACCGCAATTACGCATTACGCAATAAGAATTACGCATTGAAATAAAGGAGTATATAGAAATGAAAAATGCACTTATAACAGGTATCACAGGTCAGGACGGCTCATATCTTGCAGAACTTCTGCTGGAAAAGGGCTACAACGTTTACGGCATATGGAGAAGAAAGGCTACCGTTGACTACGGCAACATCGAGCATCTCAAGGACAAGGTCCACCTCATTTATGCCGATATGACCGACCCTGTTTCACTTATATCCGCTATGAAGATATCACAGGCTGACGAGGTTTATAACCTTGCCGCACAGTCGTTTGTAGCCACAAGCTGGGATACTCCCCTCGGTACTGCCGATATCGACGCTTTAGGCGTTACAAATATGCTGGAGGCTATCCGTATCGTCAAGCCCGAGGCACGTTTCTATCAGGCTTCAACTTCCGAGATGTTCGGTCTGGTGCAGGAGACTCCGCAGAAGGAGACTACTCCTTTCTATCCGAGAAGCCCATACGGCGTTGCAAAGCTTTACGGTCACTGGATAACAAAGAATTACCGTGAAAGCTACGGTATGTTCGCTTGTTCGGGCATCCTCTTCAACCATGAGAGCGAGCGCCGTGGTATCGAGTTCGTTACACGTAAGATAACAAAGGCAGCCGCACGTATAAGTCTTGGACTTCAGGAATACGTAGAACTGGGAAATATGGACTCAAAGCGTGACTGGGGACACTCAAAGGACTATGTCCGTGCAATGTGGCTGATGCTTCAGCAGGACAAGCCCGATGATTACGTTATCGCTACAAATGAGACAAGAACTGTCCGTGAATTCGTTGAAACAGCGTTCAGACACGTTGGCATTGAAGTTCAGTGGCAGGGAAGCGGAGTTGACGAGATCGGCATAAACAAGGCAAACGGCAAGACTATCGTTAAGGTAAACAAGCAGTTCTTCCGTCCTGCCGAGGTAGATATACTTCTGGGCGACCCGTCAAAGGCTGAAAAGGCGCTGGGCTGGAAGCGTGAGATAGACTTCTCACAGCTTGTTGAACGCATGGTAAAGAACGATCTTGCTATCACCGAACATGAGATAAAGGTGAATGATATAAAATAAAATCATGATATGGGGGCATAATGGAAAAAATTGGGGAATTTTTTAGTGAATACGGCGGACTCCTGCTCTGCGGACTGCCTGTGCTGGCACTTTTAGTCATACTTTTCGGCATATTCATAAAGATGCTTATAAGAAACCCGAAAAGTATGCTGGGTGCATTGTTTACGGTTCTTGGAGTCATCGCACTGTATCTGGTTATCGGCCTTATAGTTGAAGAAAAAAACTGGGATACCGCAGCTATTATTTTTCTTGCAGGCGGTATTGCCGTATGGTATACACTTCATGACCCGAAAGGAATGGTCAGGATAATTCTGACAGCAGCGGCGGCTATCGCTGTTCTTGTCGGGATAGGCCGTCTTTTTGGTATCGGACCTGCTGTTTTAGCAGGTATCAACGGCGTAATGGCGCTTCTGATGTATCTGCCGTTTAAATATCTTATTAATACTATAAAGCTTGAAAAGAATGGCGCACAGACCACAGGAACTGTCATCGGCAGAACGTCCGGCAGAAGTGCGGGACATATCATCAGCTACACCGATATCGACGGAAATTACCACTCAGGCAAAGCTGACCTTATGCTGATACGCTGGTGGAAGAACGGCACTGAGGTCGATGTGCTGTATGACTGTGACGCCCCGGACAATTTCACGGTAAAGACACGGGGACTGCTGAACAGCATTTTTATGTTCAGCTTATTTTTCATAATTCAGGCGGCTGTGCTGGTCGGGTCAATATGGTTTTACTTATCAATTGCGTGAAAGGAGCATTATTATGGGAGAAATGGTTCTCAGGACGGAAAAAGGCGGCTACGCAAGGAATGACGTTCTTGCTAAAGTTGACGCTTACAACTCTCTTATCCTTGCACTGGACGAGATGAAAATGTCCGATGCGGCAGTAAATGCCGAGCTGGAAAAGATAAGGAATATGCCCCTTAATAAGGCAAAAGGCTTTATATTCGCAGGCTCGGGCTTCTCTGTGGAGGATACCGACAACTACATAAAAGAACTTGAAGAAACTATAATGCGCAAGATAATGCTTTAAGAGGTAAGAATGAAGATAACTTTCGACGCTGTGCCTATTTGCAGCGATAAGATAACAGGCATCGGCTGGTGCGAGGTGGGACAGACTCAGGCGCTTGCCCGTATTCACCCCGAAAACAAGTATGAATACAGCTTCTTCACAAGCGGCGACAATGAGCGCATAAAGCGTGTGGAGGGCTTTGCCGGCGAGAATATAGATTTGAATTTCTCACATTTTTCGGGATATCTCTACCGTGCCGCAAGCACATTCCTGCCTGTGCCCTATTCGTGGTTTTTCGGCAGAAAGTCCGATGTCACGCACTTTTTCAATTATATCGTGCCTCCCTTTGTTCACGGAAAAAAAGTTGTGACCGTTCACGATATGGTGTACAAGGCATTCCCCGAAACCGTAAGAGGACGCACCCGTTTCATGCTTGAAATGGGACTTAAACGCTCCATGAAAAGGGCGGATATCATAGTTACCGATTCGGAATTCTCAAAGTCGGAGATAGTGAAATACTTTCCTCAGCATGAGAAAAAGATACGTGTCGTGCCCTGCGGTGTGGATACGGAGAGATTCCATCCCTGCACCGAGCCCGAGCGTATCCCCGAAGTGAAGAAGTCCCTTGAAATAGATGGTGAATACTTCCTCTATCTTGGCACTATCGAGCCGAGAAAGAATCTGGAAAGACTTATCACAGCCTACGGCCATCTTGCCGATAAGCTTGGAGAGAAGTGTCCTAAGCTGGTCATGGCAGGGGGCAAGGGCTGGCTCAATGACGGAATATACAGCCGTGTGGAAAGGCTGGGACTTACGGATAAGGTGATATTCACCAAATATGTTCCCTCCGAGGACCTGAATCCGCTGATGTGCGGAGCGCTGGCATTTGTATTCCCGTCTATATATGAGGGATTCGGTATGCCGCCGCTGGAGGCTATGGCCTGCGGTGTGCCCGTGCTTGCGTCGGGCGAGGCATCACTTCCCGAGGTAACAGGCGACTGTGCGGTCATCTGCGACGCATACTCGGTCAAAAGCATTGCTCAGGGACTTTACAGGCTGTGTACCGACGAAAAGCTTAGAAAAGAACTGAGCCGCAGAGGTATCGAGCGTGCAAAAGGCTTCACATGGGAAAAGTCGGCTGAAATGCTCAACGCTGTTTATAAAGAACTGCAAGCTGACGGCAGCTTGACCCCGATCACGAATTGCTCGCAAGCTCGCTTATAACATGAAAAGCGATGAGTCTCAGGTCGCTCGCCGGCTTGTTAACGAAAAACAGTATGAGTGGATAATATCTGACGGCAGCTTGACCCCGATCACGAATCGCTCGCAAGCTCGCTTACAACATGAAAAGCGATAAGTTTCAGGTCGCTCGCCGGCTTGTTAACGAAAAACAGTATGAGTGGATAATATCTGACGGCAGCTTGACCCCGATCACGAATCGCTCGCAAGCTCGCTTACAACATGAAAGGCGATGAGTTTCAGGTCGCTCGACGGCTTGTAAACAAAAACTGTATGGCGATATATCAGCCCGGAAAAGGAGAATAATCATGAGTGAAAATATATTCGAGCTTACTCCCGAAGAGGAGTTCAAGATGAAATTTGAGAAATACTTCCCCGAATTTTTCGAGAATCTGAAAAATGACACTCTCGACAGCAACGAGGAACTGAAGCAGAAGACGGCTGAAATGGCGGCTCTTGCAAGAAAAGCAGGTCTGGAACTCAAGGACTACACACTGAAGTGCGTCCGTGATTACGGCTATTACAAGCAGTTATGAGCAGAAAACTGCGTATCTTAGAGGTAAACAAAGCTTATTATCCTCATACGGGAGGCATCGAGACCCTCGTTAAGCAGTATTCCGAGGAGCTTGGCGCTATGGACGGCATAGAGGTGAAAACTCTCGTCTGCCGTGACGGCAAAGGAGTAACGGTCCGTGAGAATATGAACGGCGTTGACCTTACCCGTGCAGGCAGTTTCGGGACTTACTTTTCGTGCCCTGTTTCCCTTTCATTCCTGCGGCTTTTCAGGAAAATGGCGAAAAATGCGGATGTGGTGCATATCCATGTTCCCTTTCCCCTTGCCGACTTTGCGCTTATGCTTTCGGGATTCAGAGGCAGAGTGGTGGTATCATGGCACAGCGATATCGTTAAGCAGAAAAAGCTTATGCTGGTGTACAAGCCATTCATGCGCTATCTGCTGAAACGTGCGGATGCTGTGGCTGTGGCTACTGAGGGACATATCAAGGGGTCGGACTATCTGCCCGAATTTGCGGAAAAGTGCAGGATAGTGCCCTACGGCATAACTCCCGAGGAATATCTGGATATTGAGAAAGCTCCCTTCCTGACTGAAAAATGCACCGACAGCGAAAGCGTAAAGGTGTTTTTCACAGGCAGACTTGTCTACTACAAGGGCGTAGAGGTACTGCTTAAAGCTTTCCGTTATGCCTCGAAAAGCAGGCAGAAAATGGAACTGTTTATCGCAGGCACAGGTGAACTCCGTGAAAAGCTGGAGGCTATGGCTGAAAGGTACGGCATTGCGGATAAGGTGCATTTTCTGGGATTCCTCCCCGATGAGCAGCTTAAACAGGCTTATGCCGACTGCGATATATTCGTGCTGCCATCCGTTGTGAAGAGCGAGGCATTCGGTATCGTTCAGCTTGAAGCGATGATATACGGCAAACCCGTTATAAATACGGCTCTTCCTTCGGGAGTGCCTTATGTGAGCATTCACGGCGAAACAGGACTGACTGTTGCTCCCGATGACCCGAGGTCACTGGCTAAGGCGATGATACGTCTTGCGTCTGACAGGGATATGCGTGAGAGATTCGGAAATGCCGCTAAAGAACGTGTAATGGAGCATTTCTGCGAGGAAGCCGTTATCAGGCGGCTGTATGAGGTGCTGAAAGGAGGAGCGGAGGTATGAAGGCTCTTATCATAGGTGCGGCAGGCTTTGTTGGAGGTTATCTCATAAAGGAGCTTGCTTCGGCAGGATGGGAAGTTCATGCTACCTGTCTGCCGTCTGAAAAGACTGAGGGAGAGTGTACCGTTCATACTCTCGATATCCTCGATGGAGACAGCATAAGTGCGATATTTGACGAAATACAGCCTGATATCGTGTATCATCTCGCCGCTCAGAGCTCAGTGGCGCTTTCATGGAAAAAGCCTCAGCTTACCGCAGAGGTGAATGTCATCGGCACTATAAATGTCCTCGAAGCCGCCCGTGATGCGGAAAAGAAGAATATGCGCCTTGTGCTCATCGGCTCGGGCGAGGAATACGGCTTTATACGTCAGGATGCCTGCCCTCTCAGCGAGGACGAGGTGCTGCGCCCCGGAAATATCTATGCGGCTACAAAGGCTTGTCAGGGTATGCTGGGAGAAATATACGCAAGAGCGTACAAAATGGACATTGTCATGGTCAGGGCTTTCAATCATTCGGGACCTGCACAGGCGGAGATATTCGTTATCTCGGATTTCTGCAAACAGGCCGCCGAAATAGAAAATGGCATGAGAGAACCCGTCATATCCGTGGGAAATCTCGAAGCTATGCGTGATTTCACCGATGTCCGTGACGTTGTGAGAGCTTACCGCCTTCTCGGTGAAAAGGGCAGAAGCGGTCAGGTCTACAATGTGGGACGGGGCAGGGCTGTGAAGATACAGTATATTCTTGATACGATAATCAGCTATGCAAAAACTAATATAACAGTTTGCCGTGACGAAAAACGTATGCGTGCCTCGGATATCCCCGTAATAGAGCCCGATGTTTCAAAGATATACGCAGATACGGGCTGGAAAGCGGAAATAACCGTTGAAGATACCATTAAGGATACCCTTGACTACTGGAGAACAAAGATAAAGGAGTGAGCAATATGTCTGATATAAGACTTACAAATGAGAAAATGCTGACCTTTACAGGCCATGAGAAAATAGGTACTCTGAAGGCTGCGGAAAAGCTTATGGATTTCGGTGAAAGGCAGAATTCCGTCAACGAAGCCCTTGCTGCCAATGTCAACGACCTTATAAAGAGAGTATGCGCCCTTGAGGACAAGGAGGTCCAGAATAAGGACATAATGCGGAAGATAGCAAGTGAACTTGCTGCTTTCAAGCGTGACCTTGACCGTGTAAGGCTTTCTTCCAAGCTGAACACATCTTCCATAGAGCGTCTGGATAACGCTATAAAGACTCTCAGCGCCGCAGGCGAAACCGAAAAAAGCGAGGCAGAGGAGACTGACGAAAAGACAGAATAAAGCCCCTCAGCGCCGCAGGCGAAGCTGAAAAAAGCGAGGCAGAGGAGACTGACGAAAAGACAGAATAAAGCCCCTTGATACATATATGGCAATATGCTGTAAAAGCATGGCGGAAATTTGTGAATTTTTCCGCAAACACTTGACAATATACCCGTTTTGTTATATTATATAAAGGTATGGACGAGATGTCCGACGGTCATAAAATAGTATAAATAAACCGCTATTCTGACTGGATCCACGGAGATTTGGCCGCAGGCTGTCTCCGTTTTTCTATTTTATATGAAAGAAGGTGTTATCATGGCAGAAGAACTGATTGAACAGTTGGAAAATAAAACGGCCTTTACGATACCTATATTAGGAGGAATTCCAATTGCGGAATCCTGTGTGGTAACCTGGATAATTATGGCAGTATTAGTGCTGCTTTCCATCATACTTACAAGAAGTCTTAAAAAAGTTCCTACGGGTTCACAGTGCATACTTGAATCATTCATGGATTTCCTCGACAACTTCTTTATCGGAGTTCTCGGCGAAAGCGGAAAAAAGTACGTACAGATACTTGAGACTTTCATCATCTACATAGGTGTAGCGAATATCATAGGCGTATTCGGCTTCGTACCTCCGACAAAGGATGTAAATGTTACGGCTGCCCTTGCAGGAATGGCTATAATTCTTGTGCAGACTGCTTTCATTATTAAAAAAGGTCCGGGCAAGTGGCTGAAAAGCTTCCTTAATCCTATAAATGTGCTTGACCTTCTGACACGTCCGCTGTCGCTTTGTATGCGACTTTTCGGTAACGTTCTCGCCGCATTCGTTGTAATGGAACTCATCAAGGTTGCCATCACATCAAATCTGGGTGTTCCTGCGATCGGCGTACCTGTTTTCGCAAGTGCTTACTTCGACCTTTTCGACGGACTTCTTCAGGCTTACGTTTTCGCCTTCCTTACCTCGCTTTATCTTGCTGAGGCACTTGAGGAAGAAGAACACGAAGGCAAAAAAGAGAAAAAAGAGAAAAAAGAAAGAACCTTGCTTCATAAGCAGAAAAGATCCTGTTTCATCGTATGAAGACAGGTTCTGAAAATACGGAGGTAAATTAATATGGGACTTATCGCATTAGGCGCAGGTATTGCCGTTCTTACAGGCGCAGGCGCAGGAATCGGTATAGGAATCGCTACAGCAAAGGCTACAGAGTCTATCGCAAGACAGCCTGAGGCAAAGGGCGATATAAGAACTTCTCTGCTGCTGGGATGTGCCCTTGCAGAAGCTACAGCTATCTACGGCTTCGTTATCGCACTTCTCATCATCTTCATTCTCGGCAGTAAGTAATAAATACATATCGGAGGTATAAAAACATGGGACTTATCGCATTAGGCGCAGGTGTTGCTGTTCTTACAGGCGCAGGCGCAGGAATTGGTATAGGAATCGCTACAGCAAAGGCTACAGAGTCAATTGCAAGACAGCCTGAGGCAAAGGGCGATATAAGAACTTCTCTGCTGCTGGGATGTGCCCTCGCAGAAGCTACAGCTATCTACGGTTTCGTTATAGCGCTCCTTATTATCTTTATCCTCGGCAGCAAATAATTCAGCCGGAAAAATCATCATAAGGAGGGCAAATAATGCTTAATTTTGAATTCTGGAGCATTTTCGAGGCAGTTGCAAATATTATTATCCTGTTTGTGCTTCTGAGAATATTCCTTTTCAAACCACTGAATAAAATGAAGCAAGAGCGTACCCGCACTATTCAGGAGAACCTCGATTCAGCCGAGAAGGCAAGAACAGAAGCCGAGGAACTGAAAGAACAGTACGAGAATACTATCGGCGAGGCTAAGGAAGAAGCTAAGAATATCATCATGAAGGCTCATGATGACGCTGAATCCGAAAGAGCCGCTATCATAAAGAAGGCTCATGAAGAGGCCGATAAGAAGGTTGCAGAGGCCGACAAGGAGATCGAAAACGAAAGAAAGAAGGTTCTCCGTCAGGCTCAGTCCGAGATCGCTGATCTTGCTATCGAAGCCGCTTCAAAGATCGTGGGCGCTAATGTTGACGACGAGAAGAACCGCCGTCTTGTTGACGAATTCCTCTCAAATGAGGAGGTTGGCAAATAATGAAGGACTACGCAAAAGAGTACCTGAATGAGCTTCTTCGCCTGGATATCTCTCAGGAGGACTGCGAGAAGACAAAGAAGATACTCACTGAGGTAGGGGATGTTGCCGATACTCTGTCAAATCCCCTTGTTACCCACGAAGAAAAGCGAAATATCATAAATCAGCTCTTCCCTGAATCGATTCAGAAGTTCATGATGAACGCTGTCAGGGAAGGACAGATAGCTAATATGGCTGAACTGCTGGAGGACTACAACGACATCCTCATTGAAAAGCAGGGAAGCATCAAGGCTCTTGTCCGCTATGTTACTCCCCTTACAGAGTCACAGCAGGCTGACCTTAAGAAATTCATCATGGAGAAGTTCGTCAAGGAGGACGTTGATATCGAATACCGCAAGGACCCTGATATCATCGGCGGTTTCATCCTGACAGCAGGCGATATCGAGTACGATAAGAGCTACCGCACAAGCCTCCGTCAGATGAAGGAAACTCTCCAGACAAAGGCTGCCGAATACGTTGACGGCGGAAATGCACCAAAGGACAGAAAGAACAGCGATATCATATCCATTCTCAAGACCGAGGTCAAGGACTTCGAGGTAAAGTCAGGCGCTACTGCTACAGGCTTCATCACCCGTCTTGGTGACGGTATCGCAAGAGTTCATGGCATGAATTCCGTTATGTACGGCGAACTTGTTGAATTCGAGAACGGCGTAAGAGGTATCGTTCAGAATCTGGAAGAAAAGTCGGTCGGAGTCGTTCTTCTCGGCGATGATCACGGCCTTACAGAAGGTTCTTCCGTTGTCCGCACAGGCAAGCGTGCAGGTGTCGGCGTAAGCGATGAGCTCCTCGGCAGAGTAGTTGACGCTCTCGGTGCGCCTATCGACGGTCTCGGCGATATCAAGGCTGACGATTACTTCCCCATTGAGCGTGAAGCGCCCGGCGTTATCGAGCGTAAATCGGTAAATGTACCTTTACAGACAGGTATACTTGCCATAGACTCGATGTTCCCTATCGGACGTGGACAGCGTGAGCTTATCATAGGCGACAGACAGACAGGTAAGACATCTATCGCTGTTGATACCATGATAAACCAGAAGGGACAGGACGTTATCTGTATCTATGTTGCCATAGGTCAGAAGTCCTCAACTGTTGCTCAGGTAGTGGGAACACTTAAAAAATACGGCGCTATGGACTACTCGGTAGTAGTTTGTGCTTCTGCCAGCGACCCTGCGCCTTTCCAGTACATTGCTCCTTATTCGGGTACAGCTATGGCTGAGTATTTCATGTCAAAGGGCAAGGATGTACTTATTATATATGATGACCTGTCGAAACACGCCGTTGCTTACCGTGCAATGTCGCTGCTTCTTCACAGACCTCCCGGACGTGAGGCTTACCCGGGCGACGTATTCTATCTCCATTCGAGACTGCTTGAACGTTCCAGCCGTCTTGATGACGAGCACGGCGGCGGTTCACTTACAGCCCTGCCTATTATAGAAACTCTCGCAGGAGATATCTCCGCATACATCCCGACCAACGTAATTTCCATCACAGACGGTCAGATCTTCCTTGAGAGCGAGCTTTTCAACAGCGGTCTGCGTCCTGCGGTGAACTACGGACTTTCCGTATCCCGTGTCGGCGGTGCCGCACAGACAAAGGCTATGAAGAAGGCCGCAGGCAATCTCCGTATCAACCTTGCACAGTTCAAGGAAATGGAGATATTCACTCAGTTCTCATCGGAACTGGATCAGGCTACAACAGACCTTCTCGACCACGGACGTATGCTTACGGAGCTGCTGAAACAGCCGCTGTACAATCCGCTTCCGCACTACGAGCAGGTAATACTTCTCTATGCCGCTCAGCACGGCTTCTTCAAGGGCATACCGCTGAAGGAACTGCGTGAACACAGAAACGAGCTTATGACATACATCAGAAGCTACGGTCAGGATATAATCTCCGAGCTTGAGGAGAACAAGGTACTCACAGACGATCTTATGGAGCGCATCGAGCGTATCCTTACTGCTTTTGAGGAATAAGGGGTGATACTATGCCCAATATGAGAGAAATACGTGAGCGTATCGCAAGTATCCAGCAGATACTGAAGATCACCAACGCTATGTACCTTATGTCATCCTCAAAGCTGAAGAAGGCAAGAAAGTCACTTGAGGCGACTGAGCCTTACTTCTATAAACTTCAGTCCACTATCGACAGTGTGCTTGAGCATACTCCACATACCCGTCAGCAGTTCTTCAACAGGCGTTCGGATATCCCCGACGAAAAGCGTAAAAAGGGATATATCGTCATTACGGCTGACAAGGGACTCTGCGGAAGCTATAACCACAACATCATGAAGTATACCGAACAGGAGCTTGAAAAAGCCGCTGACATTGACAACTGCTACCTTTTCGTTATCGGTCAGGTGGGAAGAATGCATTTCCAGCGCCGCATGAACAGCGGAAAGAAAGCGTTCGTAGACGGAGAATTCCTCTACACTACCCAGAATCCTACTCTCTACAGGGCAGGCGAGATAGCTGAAATGGTCATCGAAAAATTCGAGAGCGGCGATCTTGACGAGGTATACCTTATATATACGGATATGGTAACATCCAACCAGCAGGAGACAAGAACTCTCCGCCTTCTGCCTTTCGAGAGAAAGCATTTCGGCAAGGCTGAGGACGGTACCATGAAGAAGCTGCCAAAGGCTTCGTTCATGCCGTCGCCTGAGGAGGTAATGAACTACCTTATCCCTCAGTACGCAAAGGGCATCATCTACGGCGCAATGGTGGAGGCTTTCTGCTGTGAACAGCAGTCGAGAATGACCGCTATGGATGCCGCTACAAACAGTGCCAAGGACATGATAAAGGATCTGTCGCTGATGTACAACCGTGCAAGACAGGCGGCTATCACTCAGGAGATAACCGAGGTCTGCGGCGGTGCAGCTTCACTGGATGAGTAAATATTTGCCGATCATATTTGTAGGGGCGGATATCATCCGCCCGTGTAATGTAGGGAACGCCGCCCTCGGCGTTCCATTCAGTTTTATATCGTGTACCGTGGAACGCCGAGGGCGGCGTTCCCTACAATTGGTTTATCCCAAATTCTCTTAAAAAGGAGAAAAAATGGAAAAAGGAAAAATAACTCAGGTCATCGGACCTGTTATTGACGTTGAGTTCGCAAACGGCAAGCTCCCTATGATAAGGGATGCCCTTACCGTTGAAGTGGACGGCAAACAGCGTGTTATGGAAGTCGCTCAGCATATGGGCAACCACATCGTCCGCTGTATCATGCTGGCTACCAGTGAAGGACTCAGCAAGAATATGGAAGTTACAGCTACAGGCTCATGCATAAAAGTGCCTGTAGGTGAAAAAACTCTCGGACGTATGTTCAACGTTCTCGGCGAGCCTATCGACAAGCAGGGCGACGTCGGAACAGACGAAAGATGGGAGATACACAGAAAAGCTCCTACATTCCAGGATCAGAGCCCTGTCGTTGAGGTACTGGAAACAGGCATCAAGGTCATCGACCTTATCGCTCCTTACGCTAAGGGCGGTAAGATAGGACTTTTCGGCGGTGCAGGCGTTGGTAAGACTGTTCTTATACAGGAGCTTATCAGAAATATCGCTACCGAGCACGGCGGCTACTCTATCTTCACAGGCGTCGGAGAGCGTTCACGTGAGGGTAATGACCTCTGGAACGAAATGCAGGAATCAGGCGTTATCGCTAAGACTGCACTTGTTTTCGGTCAGATGAACGAGCCTCCGGGATCACGTATGCGTGTTGCTCAGACAGGCCTTACTATGGCTGAATACTTCCGTGACTGCGAACACAAGGACGTTCTGCTGTTCATCGACAACATCTTCCGTTACGTACAGGCAGGTTCCGAGGTCTCGGCACTTCTCGGCCGTATGCCTTCTGCCGTTGGTTATCAGCCTACACTGGCTACGGAAGTGGGTGAGCTCCAGGAGCGTATCACATCCACAAAGAACGGCTCTATCACTTCGGTACAGGCTGTATACGTGCCTGCGGATGACCTGACAGACCCTGCGCCTGCCATCACATTTGCACATCTTGACGCTACTACCGTTCTTTCACGTAAGATAGTTGAACAGGGTATATATCCTGCCGTTGACCCGCTGGAGTCAAATTCACGTATCCTCGAACCCGAGATCGTCGGTGAGGAGCACTACAACGTTGCAAGACGCACTCAGGAGCTTCTCCAGAAGTATAAGGAATTACAGGATATCATCGCCATCCTCGGCATGGAGGAACTGGACGAGGAGGACAAACTGGCTGTATACCGTGCAAGAAAGATACAGAAGTTCCTCTCACAGCCTTTCAACGTTGCCGAGAACTTCACAGGTCTCAAGGGCAAGTACGTTCCGCTGAAGGACACCATCGAGGGATTCAAGGCCATCATCGACGGCGATATGGACAAGTACCCCGAGGCTGCATTCCTCATGGCAGGAACCATCGACGATGTCCTCATCAAGGCCAAGCAGATAGAGGAGTAAGGGAGGCTTATCATGGCTAAGACCTTTCATCTTGAAATAATCGCAACAGACCGTGTATTCTTCGAGGGCGAAGTAGAGCATCTCGTTATCACGGCTATAGACGGACTTCTCGGTATACTCCCCGGACATGAACCGCTTGTCACTTGCCTGCCTACGGGCGAGCTCAAATATCTGGTGAACGGCAAATGGAAGTATGCCGCCATATCCGAGGGATTCATACAGGTCATGCCCGAATCTTCCATAATTCTTGCAGATACCTGCGAACTCCCCGAGGAGATCGACATAAAGCGTGCCGAAGAAGCAAAGGAACGTGCTCAGGAAAAACTCCGCCAGAAGCAGAGCATCAAGGAGTACTACCAGACTCAGGCAGCGCTGAACCGTGCTATGAACCGTCTGAAAATTTCACAGAAGCATTTCAAATAATATCTGTAGGGAATGCCGCCCTCGGCGTTCCCTACAAAATTGTAATTATGCATAAGCTATTACGCTCTGAATTGTGCATATTCTTCAATTATTATGTTTTGCTGCTCAATTACTTGACTTTTTGGGCATTTTATAGTACAATAATTGTAATTGTCGTAGAGACAGGAAATAAATTGCACTTACTTATTATATAAGTGTATATGAGAATCAGGAGGCATGACCGTGAAAAAAACACGCAAATCAACTTTCTTTGTTGTCGTCATCCTCATCGCACTTTTTGCAGTGACCTCCGTTTTAGGCATAGACCAGATCTTTGCCGATAAGAAAACGACTTACGTCAAGGGTGTTGACGATATCCGCCTTGGTATCGACATCAAGGGCGGTGTTGACGTTACTTTCGCCCCTGCCGGCGACTATGACGCTGACACAGCACAGCTTGACTCAGCAACCGAGATCATCAAGACAAGACTTACTGCTCTTGGTATCACGGATAATGAGGTCTACAGCGATGAGAAAAGCGACAGAATCATCGTTCGTTTCCCTTGGCAGGTAGGCGAGACCGACTTCGACCCACAGTCCGCTGTTAAGGAACTGGGCGAAATGGCTGAACTGACCTTCAGAAAGGGTACAGACAGCGAAACAGACGAAGACGGAAACGTTACACCTACTGCTGAGATCGTTCTTCAGGGTTCTGATGTTGCTTCAGCTCAGGCTCAGTACCGCCCCGATGAGAACGGCGAGTACGAGTACCTCGTTGCTCTCGAACTCAGCCCCGAGGGTTCATCTAAATTTGCAGCTGCTACTTCAGAGCTTGCAGGTTCATCTACACCGATCTCTATCTGGATGGATAATACCATGATCTCCGCTCCTTCCGTAAATTCAGCTATCACTGACGGAAGCGCTGTTATCACAGGTAACTTCGATCAGGAATCCTCCAAGAAGCTGGCTGACCAGATCAACTCAGGTGCGCTTCCTTTCAAGATGGAGACAAAGAGCTTCAAGACTATCTCACCTACAATGGGTGAAGGTTCACTTGATGCTATCCTTCTCGCAGCTCTTATCGCTTTCATCGGTATCGCAATATATATGATAGTGCTGTACAAGCTTCCGGGCTGTGTGGCAGTTGTTGCTCTTATCGGCCAGATAGCAGGTTCTATCGCAGCTATCACAGGCTGGTTCGGCTTCATGAACGGCTCAACTCTTACCATCCTCGGTATCGCAGGTATCATCCTCGCCGTTGGTATGGGTGTTGACGCTAACATCATCACAGGTGAGCGTATCAAGGAAGAGCTCAGAACAGGCAAGTCACTTGACGCTGCTATAAAGATAGCTTACAAGAGAGCATTCTCTGCTATCCTCGACGGTAATATCACAAACGTTATCATTGCCGTTATCCTCATGGGAGCTTTCGGTGTTCCTGACAGCTTCTTCTCAAAGATACTCAACAAGACTATCTTCTTCGCATTCGGCGCTACTGCCGAGGGTGTTGTTTACTCCTTCGGATTTACCCTGCTCGCAGGTGTTGTCTGCAACTTTATCTTCGGAGTATTTGCTTCAAGACTTATGGTAACTTCACTCTCTAAGTTCAAGTGCTTCCAGAACAGAAAACTTTACGGAGGTGACGAGAAATGAGCAAGAAGAAAACTCAGAAAGAAACTCCCGTAACTTTACCTCAGAAGGTATATAACTTCTGTGCTAAGAAGAAGCTTATACTCGGCGTTGTTATCGCTGTATGCGTTATACTTCTGGCAGGTATCATCATAAGAGGCGTTCACCTTGCTATCGAATTCAAGGGCGGTACTCTTATCACTTATACCTATCAGGGAGAGATCAATGAAAACGAAGTCGGTTCGGCTGTCAAGGATGTAGTCGGCTCAAACGTTGTTGTAAGAAAGGGCGAGAGCCTTGACTCGGGCGGAAAGCAGATCACTATCTCATTCGTATCAAACGAAGGTCTTACAGCTGACAGACAGACAGAGCTGGATACAGCCCTGAAGGAAAAGTTTGCTGATAATTCCCTTGAGCTTTACGATTCAAACGATGTAAGCCCTTCATCAGGACGTGAGTTCCTCCTCAAGTGCTTTATCGCAGTTGTATTTGCAGCGATCATCGTTATCATCTACATCGCTATCAGATTCAGAAACATCGGCGGATGGTCCGCAGGTGTATGCTCTATCTTCGCACTCTGCATGGATATACTGATAGCATTCACAACTACAATAGTATGCGGCTTCGCTATCGATTCAAATATCGTTGCTGTTATACTGACTATCCTTGGTTACTCCATCAACAATACCATCGTTATCTACGACCGTATCCGTGAGAACCGCAAGCTTATGCCAAAGGCTACACTTAATGAGCTCATCAATGTAAGCTGTACACAGTCACTGACAAGATCTATCAGAACATCTGTTACAACTATCGGCACAATGCTCATAGTTACAATAGTTGTACTGGTAAAGGGATATACTTCACTCCTCAGCTTCTCAGTACCGCTTATGTTCGGTCTGATCTCAGGTACCTTCTCATCACTCTTTGTTGCACCTGTAACATGGTCATGGTGGAAGGGCAAGCAGGCTAAAAAGAATAAGTAATCAAAAAGGACTGCATTTGCAGTCCTTTTTTTGCCGCTGAGCGAGCGGCGGCGCACGTCACGCTTCGCTTGCAAGCTCACTTATACAGATGAGAGATGGTGGTTATGGCGGATTCTGTAAAGTGAGCAGCGATCAGAATGGAGAATGTAGGGGCGCACAGTGTGCGCCCTTCAGAGTTTGCCGTAAAAGCAATTACGGGACGTCGGGGACGCCGTCCCCTACAAAATCATTCACGCAGAATAGCCGTATTGTAGGGGCGCCCTCCGGGCGTCCTTTGTTTACAATGCAGGGCTGTCTGAGGACAGCCAAAGGCAGCCCCTGCAAACTGCTTACTGATAGTAGGGGCGCACAGTGTGCGCCCTCTGAGTTTGCCGTAAAAGCAATTACGGGACGTCGGGGACGCCGTCCCCTACAAAATCATTCACGCAGAATAGCCGTATTGTAGGGGGCGCCCTCCGGGCGTCCTTTTGTTTACAATGCAGGGCTGTCTGAGGACTGCCAAAGGCAGCCCCTACAAACTGATTACTAAGCACTAACAACTTATACACTGCCGGTCGGAAAACTGAAAAAAAGTATTGCAAAAAGTTTAAAACTGTAGTATAATAAAAAATAGTATAAAATCGGGTATTATGGCTTTGCCGCCCGAAATATCAAGGAGGAACAAAATGGCTAACTCAAAAGCTAATAGTGGCGGGTCTGCTGCCCGTACACTGTCTACCCCTGCGCAGCCATTTGCTATGGGGCAGAAAGTCAAGTATAAGCCGCTTTATTATTTAGCTGCTTTCCTTATCCCATTTCTGCTCACGCTGGTTGCCTACATCAATTTTGATGTATATCCATTCGGCGAGCGCTCTGTGCTCACCCTTGACCTGAATGGACAGTATATCTACTACTTCGAGGCTCTCCGTGACGCTTTCTGGGGCGACGGAAGTGCTTTCTACAGCTGGAGCCGTAACCTTTCGGGCGGATTCATGGGTATCATCGGTTATTACCTTGCAAGCCCGTTCACTCTTATCGTAATGCTTCTCCCGAGAAAAATGATACTTGAAAGCGTTATGATAATGCAGATGGCCAAGGTCGGCGCAGCAGGCCTCACCTTCTTCATCTATGCACAGAAGTCCAAAAACCTCAGACCGCTTCAGTCCATAGTATTCTCTACTATGTACTCCATGATGGCTTATATAGTTATTCAGCTCATCGACCCCATGTGGATAGACGGTCCTGTATTCCTGCCGCTCATCATCCTCGGTGTTGAGTACCTCATCGACGACGGCAGAAAGCTCAACTATATCATCCCTACAGCAATAATGTTCATAGCAAACTTCTATATCGGCTTCATGATCGCTATATTCGTTGCCTGCTATTTCTTCTATTATCTGCTGTTCGGCACAAAGCGCAAGTTCAACGGCGCAGGCGATTATGTGAAGACTGTGGGACTTATGGGCATTTCCACATTTGTTGTACTCCTTTGCAGTATCATCATGATACTCCCTGTCTACAACGCACTTGCCCTCGGTAAGTTCGATTTCTCAGTTCCTGATTACTCATTCAGAACTATGTTCAATCCTATCGAACTTGTTCCTACACTCCTTCCTAACCAGTATTACTCAGTAAACGTTGACGAGGGAACACGTTTCTACGGCCGTCCTGAGATATATTCAGGCGTTCTCACATTCATTCTCTTCCCTCTGTTCTACTGGAACAAGAAGATAAATCTCAAGAACAAGATCGGTTATACACTTCTTGCAGCAGTACTCTTTGTAAGTATGTATATCAAGCCCATCAATATGATGTGGCACGGCGGTCAGGATCCTAACTGGCTCCCTTACAGATATTCATTCCTCGTTTCATTCGTTCTCATTTCAATGGCTGCTGAGATCTTCTCAAAGCTGGACGGCTACAAGCTCAGCCTTGTAAGCACAGGTTCAAGCCTTGCTATAATCGGCGGACTTGTTGCGTGGTTCTGCGTGAAGATGAAGAGCTTCAACTACAATGAGAGCAAATACAAGTATGTTGCTATCACTCCTTATAAGGACTATATGGAGCACGGCGGCGAAAAATGGGAAGAGGTATGGCTCGGCACTATCGCTTTCGGTATGGTGCTGGCAGCTATATATATGGTGCTGGTTTACCTCTACAGCCATTCAAAGGAAAATAAGGGCAGAAACATCATTACAGTATGCATGGCTGTTCTGGTATTCTTCGAGGGCGGCTACAACTGCTTCGACTCTTTCCGTAAGATATTCAAGGAAGTCGGCAACTCCGACAAGAGCACATACACTGAGATAATGTATGCTCCCAATGTCATGAAGGAGCTTGAGAACTACGACAACGGCTTCTACCGTGCTGAGAAGACCTTTAACCGTATGGTCAACGATGACCTTGCATACGGCCTGAGAGGTATCTCTCACTCAAGTTCTGTCATGAACGCAAGAGCGATCAAGTTCATCGAGACTATGGGCTACTTCACACAGAGCTTTGAGTCAAAGTATGAGGGAAGCAACCCTGTTGCAGACTCTATCCTCGGTATCAAGTATGTACTTGACGATCCAAACAGAAGAAACGGAAACATAAGACTTCTCGATTCTTCTTATATCAAGCGTTACTCTACCACCTACAAGAAGGACAAGGACGTTACAGCTGACCTTGATGTTTATGAGAACCCCAATGCTCTCAACATCGGCTACATGGCTGAGGACGATATTCTTACCCTTACAGGTCTCGGAAACGATAACCCATTCAACAGCCTTAACAACTTCCTCAGTTCAATGACAGGCAACACTCTTGATTATTCAACTGTTCCGATCATTCCTAAGGAATACTACAAGCCTTTCGATTACGAAGTAAGCTTCGATGAGTCAAAGGTTTATCTCCACGACTACACCAACGGCGGTACAGGTACAGTTCACGACTGCTACGAAGCATTCGCAGGTGTTGACGACGCTGTTGTAAACATCCACGTTACTGTTCCTCACGACGGTGATATCTATATGCACCTCGGCTCGGAAATGAGAAAGCAGTGCAATGTCTGGGTATCAAATGAGAAGGACGATGACGGGGCTTTCACAAACCACAAGAGTTACGGCTCATACTTCAATACAAACTCATCACCTATCCTGAGAATGGGTCCATTCGCTGAGGGCGATGAGGTAGAGATCAGACTTACCATCCAGGCTCAGGGCGACAGCGGACAGTACATCGGAAGCAATGAGTACATCATGGTGAGAAAGAACGCAGGCTTCAACTTCTACTATCTGGATCAGGAAGCTTTTGAAGAGGACATCACTAAGCTGAAGTCCAACCAGTGGAATCTTGATCTTAACAAGAGCAATGAGAGATACCTTACAGGTGAGATCGATGCCGAGGACGGACAGGTAATGGTAACGACCATTCCTTACGAGCCGGGCTGGAAGATCAAGGTAGACGGCAAGACTATCGACAGTCTCATCGAGGAGAATAAGGACACTGAGGGCAATGTCACACTGAGAAACGGTTCAGGCGATCAGGGTCAGGTCCTTATACTCGGCACTCTTATTGGTGTAAAGCTTCCTGCCGGACACCACACAGTCAGCATGAAGTATACTCCTCCCGGATTCAACACAGGTGTATTCACAATGCTCATAGGCATTGCAATGCTTGCTATGTTCTATATGTACGACAAGAAGCATAACTCAGTCCTCAAGGAAAGAGCAAGAGTAAAGGCTCTTATCAAGGAGGGTAAGGATCCTTACGCTGAGGAGAACCAGAAGAAGAAAGTCGTTGACATCATCAAGTCAAAGGGCGCAGTAGCTGAAAAGCCGCTGAGATCTGCCGAGGAGGAAGCTAAAGAAGCTGCCGAGAAGGCGGAAGAGGCCGCAGAGGAAATAGCTGAAAAGGCTGAGGACGCTTTGAAAGAAGCGGAAGAAACAGCCGAAGATGCAGCTGAAACAGTTGAAGAAGCAGTAGAGGATGCAGTTGAAGAGGCTGAAGAAGCTGTTGAGGAAACAGCAGAAAAGGCTAAGGAAGCTGTAAAGGAAACTGCTCAGGAAGCTAAAGAAGCTGTAAAGAAAGCCGCTCCCAAAAAGAAGAACAATAACGGCAAAAAGAAGAAAAAGTAATATCAAAGGGCTCCTGTTACGACAGGGGCTCTTTTTTGGCAGGGGCACGCAGCGTGCGCCCTTTGGCTAACGGATGAATATTTGTGGAACGCCGAGGGCGGCGTTCCCTACAAATGTTACATGAATTATACTTACAAGAAGTGCCGTCGAGCGAGCGGAGTCGCCTCCGCAGGCAATTCACGATTCGCTTGCTACGCTCGCTAACACTGTACAAAGCGGATAATCTGCTTTCGCACGCTGATAAATCATGACATAGCAAGCCGTCGAGCGACCAGAAACTCATCGCTTTGCAAGAAGTTAGGCGCTTGCGCCGAATCGTGACCGGGGTCAAGCTGCCGTCAGCTTGTCGGAAATATATTTAAAAGAAGTGCCGTTGAGCGAAAGCAGATCAAGCTCAAAGTACAGAGTAAGCGAGCTTGCGAGCGAATCGTGGATCGCCGGCGGGGGCGTCCCCGCTGGGATTTTTTAGAAATATAGTGACAAACGGCAGAATATGTGGTATAATGTATATGTATACGTATGTTTGCGGATACTATCTCATTTTGTAAAGGACGTGACGGATTATGTCCCGTAATTATGATGTCATCATCGCAGGCTGCGGAGCAGCAGGTCTCTATGCAGCTATCAATCTTCCATCAGAACTGAATATACTTATCCTCTGCAAGCGTGACCTGAAGCTTTGCAACTCTTCTCTCGCTCAGGGCGGTATCGCAGGTGTTTACAAGTCGCCTACGGATAATATACAGTACCATCAGAACGATACCCTCATTGCAGGAAGCTTCAAGAACAACGTTGACGCTGTTCATACTCTTGTAAGTGAGGCTGCTCAGGATATCGAGCATATCATAAACCTCGGAGTTGACTTCGACAAGAATCCCGACGGCACCTATCACCGTACCCTCGAAGGCGGTCACGGTCATCACCGTATCTTCCACCATGCAGACTCAACAGGCGCTGAGATAGCAGGCAAGCTTCTCGAAAAAGTAAAGACTCTCCCCAATGTGGAGATTATGGAGAATACCCTGATGTGTGCTACCAAGCAGACTTCCACAGGCTACTCCGCTTTCCTGAAAATGCCTGATGATACATATCAGACTGTGAACTGCCACTTCCTCATCCTTGCTACAGGCGGTATCGGACGTGTTTACCAGTTCACCACAAACTCTGCTATCGCTACAGGCGACGGTATCACTTTCGCTTATGAAATGGGCGCTAAGATAAAGAATCTCAGCTACGTCCAGTTCCATCCTACCGCATTCAACAACCGTGCTACCCGTGAGTGCTTCCTTATTTCCGAGGCAGTACGTGGCGAGGGCGCATACCTCCTCAACTGCAACAAGGAGCGCTTCATGCACAACTATGATGAGCGCCTTGAACTTGCTCCGAGAGATGTGGTATCCCATGCTATTGTTCTCGAATCCAAGAAGACAGGCTCTACCGATTTCTACCTTGATATAAGCTACAAGGACAGCGAATTCCTCAAGAAACGCTTCCCTATGATTTACAAGAACCTGCTTGAACAGGGCTATGATATGACAAAGGAGCCTGTACCGATATATCCATGCCAGCACTATCTCATGGGCGGTATCGACGTTGACAAGAACTCCGAGACAAGCCTGCGCAATCTTTTTGCCTGCGGTGAGTGCTCACATACAGGCGTTCACGGCAGCAACCGTCTTGCCAGCAACTCACTTCTCGAAGCTCTGGTATTCTCACGCCATGCCGCAAACTGCATAGCTTCAAGAATGGACAGCGTTCCGAAGGATTTTGAAGAAGCTGAGTTCACTGAAAATGCAGGTCATGACCGCATACCAAAGGGTGTACGTACAGAGACCAGAAAGATCATGCAGGAAAGTTATTTCGTTATCCCTGACAAGAAGGCAGCAGCAGAAGGCTACAAGCGCATAGGCGAGATACGTGATATGCTTCTCACAGGCAAGTATTTCGTGGACGCTGATTTCGTACTTGCGAAGTCTATCGTTACCGTTGCATACATAATTCTCGGCGAAGTAATACAGTAACAAGCTGAGTCAGCCTGATTACCGAACATAAACAGACAGGAGAGAATAAAATGGCAAATACTATCGACCTTAACATAGATATACCCGAAAAAGAATTCACTGACATAGAACTGATATGCCGTGCAGCCGATCTTGAGGTGACAAGGAGCGATGACGATACCGCACATATCAGCTTCAGAAGTGTCCCCGAAGGCTCATTTGCAAAGGCGGAGAACAATAAACTTATCATCGATATCAGAAAGCCCTTCGTTACAGAAATAATATTTCATAATCCTGTCAGATCACGCAGCTGCCGTGTCAGCCTGCCCGAAAAGCTTTATGGCAGCCTTATCATCAAGACGGGTCTGGGAAACGGCAGTATAAGCGGAGTACAGTGCAGTACAGCCGAGATTTATTCGGGTGTCGGTAATACTTCACTGAATAATTTCAGAGCGCTCAAGGAACTGCGTATCGAAAGCGGAACAGGCAATGTCAAAATTGACGCTCTGGAATGCGGCTCACTCAATATAAAATCCGGCACAGGCACAGTCGAAGTCAGAGGTGTCTCCGGAGGTATGGATATCAAGGGCGGCACAGGCAATATTTCCTATGAGGGAAGCGTTAACGGAGATATCGATGTAAAAGGCGGCGTAGGAAATATCGATCTGGTGCTGGACAAGGAATGCAGCGGAAAGTACAAGGTAAATACTGCTCACGGCATAGGTAAGGTCAATATCAGCTACGTCTGATAGCCTGAGTGAGTAATGATATAAGGAAAGGAGAGGAATGTTCGTGTCAGAAGAAATAGTGTCAGTGATAAAGCAGAAACTTGATGAGATCGAGGAAAAAGAAAACATCAGGATAATACACTGCATTGAATCGGGCAGCCGTGCGTGGGGATTTGCTTCCCCCGACAGCGACTATGATGTGAGATTCATCTATGTCCGCACTCCGAAAGACTATCTGAAGCTTGAAAAGACCCGTGACGTTATAGAATGGGAACTGAACGATGTTTACGACATCAACGGCTGGGATATCAGAAAAACTCTCGGACTTCTGCATAAATCGAATCCTACCCTTTTTGAGTGGAACGGCTCCCCTATCGTATATAAAACTGCTCCCGAGTGGGAGAAGGTACGGGGTATCATTGATGAATGCTTTATGTCAAAGGCAGGCGTGTATCACTACCTCAGCACTGCAAGGCACAACTACAAGGCGTATCTCATGGATGAAGAGGTGAAGCTGAAAAAGTATTTCTATGTTCTTCGTCCTATTCTTGCCGCAAGGTGGATACTGGACAAGGGCACTCCTCCGCCAATGCTCTTTACAGAGCTTATGGACGCTGAAATGGAGGACTTCATCAGACCCGAAGTTGAGAGACTGCTCGAAATGAAAATGCACACGCCCGAAATAGGAAAGGGCAGACGTATAGAGAAACTCCATGAATACATCGAACAACAGCTGGAGGATATCATTCACAAGGCTGATGCAATGGACGGCGAAAAGGAAACCGAATGGCAGAAGCTGGATGAGGTTTTCTATGATATCCTCGGTATATGAAAAGAAGGTGGCTCATGAAAAAAACACTTATAAAACGAGCAGCCGCTGTTCTGGCATCTGCTGCATTGCTCCCGTCAGCGGTAACTGCATATGCGGATACTCCTGTTTTGACGGGAGATATTAACGGTGACGGAAAAGTGAATATAAGTGATGCGGTATTGCTGGGAGCGTACATTCACGGAAGAACGCAGTTTACCCCTGAGCAGTTTGCACAGGCGGATATAAACAATGACGACTCTGCGGATTCCCTTGACCTTGCCGCTATGAAATTCATAGTCATCGCCAATTTGGGCAGAATGCCCGGTGGTACGTGGATAGCCTCCGATGATGCAGCTGCACGTTACTTCTATTTCAACGGCGGTGAAGGTACGGTCACTGATGAGGAAACAGGTGTGAAAAAGACATTCTGCATACGTGAGGACGGGGGCTGTTTCACCTTTGATTACGGCGATACATCCGAGGAAGCCCGTGTGTCGTGGCTGAACAGCAAGGCTTTCAATATCATATTGAGCGATGGAAGGCTTGAAACAATGCGCTATTACGGCGATAAGCCCATCAACTATGACGACCTGCTTACGGGTCAGTGGACAGGAAGCGGCACTGTGAACCGTGTGTATGATATCAAGGGCGTGAACGGCTCTTATCTTGATACCGACACAAACCGGAGTACAAGCTTTATATATGAAAAAAACGGAAATGATCTGTATTTCCGCAGCGGCGCAGAAGATGACACCACTCATGCAGTTATAACTCCCGTGGATTCGTTCCATATCGACCTTACATGGGACGACGGCACATCCGAAAGGCTGACAAAGCACGACATAAAGCAGATAAACGGCATTACTTATGTCAACGGCGTGCTCATCGCAAACAAGACCTATGATCTTCCGTCAACTTATAATCCCGGCGGTATTCTTCCCGAAGCGCAGGCGGCTTTCAATGAAATGAAGGCGGCTGCTGCCCGTGACGGGCTGAATCTCTGGATATGTTCGGGATTCCGCTCATACAATTATCAGCGTGACCTCTATAACTCCTATGTGAACCGTGACGGCAAGGCAAAGGCGGATACATACTCTGCAAGACCGGGACATTCCGAGCATCAGACGGGACTTGCCATGGATATAAATATGGCAGGCGATGCTTTAAATAATACCCGTGAAGCAAAATGGTTAGCTGAACACTGTGCCGAATACGGATTCATACTCCGATATCCGCAGGGCAAACAGGACATAACAGGCTACAAATACGAATCATGGCACGTCCGCTATCTGGGAAAGCCCCTTGCGGCTGAGGTAACCGATTCGGGACTTACACTTGAGGAATTCCTCTGTATAGATTCTGTATACAAATACTGATGAAAGGAAAATGCTTATGAAGCTTTTACAATGCTATATAGACAATATCATTACAACTGCGCTGATGGAGGATATAAACTATATCGACGCAGCAGCTGACAATCTCATCCCTCCCGAGCACAGAAGTTCCGCTTACTACGTTGCTAAGGATACAGGCGTAGTCTGCGGCATCGAAGTTGCAAAGAGAGTTTTTGACCTGGCAGGCGGCGACGTTGACTTTAAGATACTGCTTCAGGACGGCACAAAGGTGCAGAAGGGCGATATCATTGCCGAATTGGAGGGAAGCACTCTTACTCTGCTGAAAGGCGAAAGAACAGCGCTCAACATCCTTCAGCATATGTCAGGCATAGCTACAGCTACAAACAAGTGTGTGGAACTGGTAAAGGGAACTAATGCTTCTGTTACCGATACAAGAAAGACTCTCCCCGGACTCCGTGCGCTTCAGAAGTACGCAGTAACTGTGGGTGGAGGAAAGAATCACCGCTTCAACCTGTCAGACGCTGCAATGCTTAAAGATAATCATATCGACGCATACGGCGGCATCACAGCGGCAGTAACAGCGCTCCGTGAGAAGATAGGCCATACTGTAAAGGTCGAAGTCGAAGTAAGAACTCTCGATGAGCTGAAAGAGGCTCTCGACAACAAGGTGGAGATAATCATGCTTGACAACATGAGCTGTGACGATATGAAGAAGGCTGTGGAGATAACAGCAGGCAGGGCACTGCTTGAGGCTTCGGGAAATGTCACATCGGAGAATATCCGCTCTGTGGCTGAAACAGGAGTTGATATCATATCTCTCGGCGCACTGACACACAGTGTGAAGTGCTTCGATATTTCCATGAAGATAAAGAAGTGATATTCAAGGGAGCGTTATACGCTCCCTTTTTTGCTGCGTATTTTCTGTTCACATTTTTTTCATAAACTTGTTGACATACGCTCTCTGCGGTTGTATAATTTATGTATAATCTATAAATGCGGAGGCTGATATGAAAAATTTCTTTAAGTCAGCAGGCGTTTTCTTTCGTGCTATGCCTCACTTTCTGCTGTTTGAATTGCTGTTCAAGCTGGTAATGGTCGCTGTCGGTGCGCCTGTACTTGCTTTTTTGCTGAAATGGACTATGAAATGCTCGGGAATAAAGTACCTCTCCGATGAGAATGTGCTGTTCTTCCTGAAACATCCTGTTACTATACTGGTGCTGATACTGATACTTTTCTTCTCGGCATTCTTCTCCTTTGTGGAGCTTTCGGCTTTGGCAGGCTGTTTCTCGGGATTCTTCAAAAAGAAAAAAGTCGGCTCCTTTGAAATGACGAGGATAGGCTTTGAAGCTTTCAAGTACGCTTTCAGAGGTATGGGCATCCTTGATTTTATCGGATTCATGTTCTGCTCGGCGCTGGCGCAGTTCACTATGTCGTCAGGTGTGTTCATGGCTCCGTTCATGCCTATACTGCGGAGAATATTCCGCTCGGTCAACGGCTGGATGGCAGTTGCGGCATATGTGCTGATACAGCTGCTGTTCGTTATAATAATCGTCAGCTCGGCATACAGTCTGCACTTGCTGATACTCACAAAGGATAAATTCCACGACTGCATAAAGAAGAGCAAGAAGATGATAAGCGGCGAAAAGGTGAAGATGATCGCCGCAATGCTCCTCTGGACCTTGCTTGTAGTTGCGACAATAGCGCTGGTAACATTCGGAATCAGCTTCTTTATCATCCTTGCCGTAAAGGGCGTATCAAATCATCGTGTGGCTTTCAGAACGGCTCTGAAGGTATTGAAGTATGCGGCAAAAGTGTTTACGGCTATGTCGGCATTCTTCTCTGCGCCTGCGGTGATGTGCTGGCTTACAGGAAGATTCTTCACTGATATCGACGAGAAAGAAAAGCTTGAACTGCCTGTTATCGAGCCTGAGAAGGTCTCACACGTCAAGAGGATAGTTACGGTCTGCATTATTGCAGCCGCTGCTTTCCTTGCCAATTTCTCATACATCCGTGAACTTTACAAGGGCAATGTATCACTTAATGTAGGCATACTGGCGAGAACTCAGGTAACGGCTCACCGTGGCGCATCAAAGGCCGCCCCTGAGAATACTCTCCCTGCTTTTGAAGCCGCTATCGAAAGCGGTGCGGATTACATCGAGCTGGACGTTCAGCTTACAAAGGACGGCGAACTTGTGGTCATGCACGATGACGACATCAAGCGTACCACAGACGGCGAAGGCGCACTCAGTCTTATGACCTATGAGGAGACTCAGAAGTATTCCGCAGGAAGCTGGTTCAGTGACGACGGTACATTTGACGATGTGAAGATACCTAAGCTTTCGGAAGTCCTTGAACTTGTGGGTCACGACATCCTTCTCAATATCGAGATAAAGAGTCACGGCAATGTGGCGGCTACGGCTGAAAAGGTGGCTGAACTTATCGAGGAGTACGACATAGGCGATTCCTGCTATGTCACATCCTTCTCCTATAAGGCGCTGAAAAAGATCAAGGAGATCGATCCTGAGATAAAGACGGCGCTTATCGCAAATATCGCTCCGTCTACGGTTTACTCGCAGATGAAGTATATCGACGCTATAAGCATGAATTATCTCTTCGTGAATCAGAGCGTGGTCAATTACGCTCATCACAGCGGCAAGAAGGTCTTTGTGTGGACCGTTGACCGTTCGGGAGAAATGAAGAAGATGATGGCTCTCGGCGTGGACAATATCATCACTAACCGCCCTGAAAAGGCAATAGAAGTGGTGGATTCCGACAGCGTAGGCGACACTGTTCTGACGGGACTGGAATATGTGTTCGGAAGCTGACATATCAAAGGTGAACAAAATCATGGCATATCAACGGGATACAGGCAAATCCCGTTGATATACTATATAGTTAAAAATAAATTAACGTTCACAAAAAATTTACAGATACAATTTGTTCCAACCGCTTGATTTATATAATATATTGTGATATAATAGTTTACGTTGAGTGCGCTGAATGCGTACTGACTGCAATTAAGATATGCGTTGAAACGGAAGGTTGCTGACGGTTTGTCAGGTAATTTCCGTGGAGTATGTCCGATTTTAAACCGGGCGATTGGAATAGCGAACACAGTTTGTGCTTTATTCTCACGCAGCTTGCGTATGCGTGAACTATGCTCTTTTTGTGCTCATATGCTGTCGATCACTCGGAAAACATAACGGTTTTTCGAGTTTTTTTATCAGATACGGCATGAAACACACGGATGCGTGTGATATTCCAGTTTGCGTCCCCGTCAAAATTTACAAGGAGGCGAAAACAATGGCAGTCAATGAAAAAATCAGATTCAAGATCAAGGGTTACGATCACGCTACTGTTGATATCGCAGCAGCTAAGATCGTTGAGGCAGCTAAGAGAAGCGGTGCAAGAGTTTCAGGACCTATCCCGCTCCCTACTGACAAGGAAGTTGTTACTATCCTTCGTGCAGTTCACAAGTACAAGGACAGCCGTGAGCAGTTCGAGATGAGAACTCACAAGAGACTCGTAGACGTTATCCGTCCTACAGACAAAACAACTGCTGCTCTTGATAAGCTTGAGATCCCTGCAGGCGTTGACGTTGTAATGGAAGTTAAGTAATTCCTTACACTCAATAAAATGCAAACCACCGCTTCGGGAAGCGGAATGACGGTGATCCGTCGGTCAAGTCGATGCAATATCGACCAATAACCTAACAGGAGGAAATGCGATATGCAGAAAGGTATTATCGGTAAGAAGATCGGTATGACACAGATCTTCGACGAAGCAGGAAAAGTTGTTCCTGTAACAGTTGTAGAAGTCGGCCCCTGCGTTGTAGTTCAGAAGAAGACCGTTGAGAATGACGGCTACGCTGCACTTCAGCTCGGTTACGGCGACGTTAAGGTTCAGAGAATGAACAAGCCAATGAAGGGCCATTTTGATAAGGCTGACGTGGCTTGCAAGAAGACTCTCAAGGAATTCAGACTTGAGGACTGTGATGCTCTTAACGTAGGCGACATCGTAAAGGCTGATACATTTGCAGTTGGCGACGCTATCGACGTTGTCGGCACAAGCAAGGGTAAGGGCTACGCAGGTCCTATCAAGCGCCACAATCAGCACAGACTCAAGGAAACTCACGGTACTGGCCCTGTTCACAGACAGGCAGGTTCAATGGGCGCTTGCTCATCCCCTTCAAGAATCTACAAGGGTAAGGGCATGGCTGGCCATATGGGCGCAGAGCAGGTAACTGTTCAGAATCTCGAAATCGTTAAAATCGACGTTGAAAACAATCTCATCGCTATCAAGGGCGCTATTCCCGGTCCTAAGGGCGGTATCGTTTATATCGTTGACAGCGTTAAGGCTTAAGGAAGGAGGAAGCGTATATGTCTACAATTTCAGTATTTGATATGACAGGTAAGCAGGTTTCCGAAACAGAGCTTAACGACGAAGTATTCGGAATCACTCCCAACGAAGGCGTTATGCACGCTGCAGTTGTTAATTACCTCGCAAACCAGAGACAGGGTACACAGTCCACTCTTACAAGAACAGAAGTAAGCGGCGGCGGCAGAAAGCCCTGGAGACAGAAGGGTACAGGTCATGCAAGACAGGGTTCAACCCATGCTCCACAGTGGGTACACGGCGGAATCGCTCTTGGTCCTAAGCCCAGAGATTATAGATATGCCCTGAACAAGAAGGTAAAGAGACTTGCAATGAAGTCTGCGCTTTCTACTAAGGTCATCGACAACAACATGATCGTTCTTGACGCTCTCACACTTGAAAGCTACAAGACAAAGCCTGTTGTTGAAATGCTCAAGGCTCTCGGCGTTGAGGGCAAGGCTCTCATCGTTACAGCAGAGGCTGATGCAAAGGTTATCAAGAGCGCAGCTAACATCCCCGGTGTTAAGACTGCTGCTGTAAATACACTCAATGTATACGATATTCTCAACTACGATAAGTTCATCGTTGTTAAGAATGCAGTAGGAAAGATCGAGGAGGTGTACGCATAATGAAAGCACCACAGGATATCATTCTGAAGCCCGTTATCACAGAGAGATCTATGGACGATCTTCAGGCAGGAAAGTACACCTTTAAGGTTGCTAAGGACGCTAACAAGTCCGAAATAAAGAAGGCTGTAGAGCAGCTCTTCGGCGTTGAAGTTGCTAAGGTAAACACACTCAACGTTAATGGCTGTAACAAGAGAGTTGGCAGATTCTTCGGTAAGACTGCTGACTGGAAAAAGGCTATCATCACTCTTACAGAGGGTTCAAAGACTATCGAATTCTTCGAGGGTATGGTTTGATCGGCTGAAAATTGAGCCGACACTTATGGGAGTAATGCTCCCGACAATAATGCATTAAAGGAGAAAAGTTAAAATGGCTATAAAGACTTATAAGCCTACGACACTTTCGAGACGTCAGATGACTGTAACTGACTACTCGGTTCTGTCAAAGGTTGAGCCGGAGAAGAGCCTTCTCGAACCCATGAAGAAGAAGTCGGGAAGAAACAGCTACGGCCGTATAACAGTTCGCCACAGAGGCGGCGGAAACAGAAGAAAGTACCGTATCATCGACTTCAAGAGAGATAAGGACAACATGATCGCAGTTGTCAAGACTCTTGAGTACGATCCGAACAGATCAGCTTTCATCGCTCTCGTTGAGTACGAGGACGGCGAAAAGAGATACATCCTTGCTCCTAACGGACTCAAGGTAGGCGACAAGATCGAGTCAGGCCCAGAGGCTGATATCAAGCCCGGCAACGCTCTCAAGCTCGCTGACATCCCTGTTGGTACTTTCATTCACGCTATCGAGCTTTATCCCGGTAAGGGCGCTCAGCTCGTAAGAAGCGCAGGCAACCAGGCTCAGCTTATGGGTAAGGAAGACAAGTATGCACTCGTTAGACTTCCCTCAGGCGAAATGAGAAAGGTTCCGATCAACGCTAAGGCTGCTATCGGACAGGTTTCAAATATCGATCACGAGAACGTTAACTATGGTAAGGCAGGCCGTGTAAGAAACATGGGCTGGAGACCTACTGTTCGTGGTTCTGTCATGAACCCATGCGACCATCCACACGGTGGTGGTGAAGGTAAGTCACCTGTAGGACGTCCGGGCCCTGTAACACCTTGGGGCAAGCCCGCTCTCGGTTACAAGACTCGTAAGAAGCACCACAGAACTGATAAGTTCATCGTAAAGCGCCGCAACGGCAAGTAATCTGAAAGGAGGAACTTGATCAATGAGTAGAAGTATCAAAAAGGGACCTTATGTCCAGGAAGTTCTCCTGAAGAGGGTCGTTGCAATGAACGAAGCAGGCGAAAAGAAGGTTCTCAAGACATGGAGCCGTTCTTCAACAATATTCCCTGATTTCGTAGGTCATACATTCGCTGTTCACGACGGTCGCAAGCACGTTCCGGTATACGTAACAGAGGATATGGTCGGCCACAAGCTCGGCGAGTTCGCACCTACAAGAACTTACAAGGGTCATGCCGGTTCCAAGACATCAAATAACGGTAAGAAATAAGCGGAAGGAGGAGTTTGAAAGATGGAATCAAGAGCTTATTTAAGAAATGCTCGCATATCACCCAGAAAGGTACAGATCGTTCTGGATCTTATCAGAAACAAGCCTGTAGACATCGCACTGGCTACTTTAGATCTGACTCCCAAGGCTGCAAGTCCTATCGTTTCAAAGCTTGTTAAGTCCGCTCAGGCAAATGCTGAGAACAACTTCAGCATGGATAAGGATAACCTCGTAGTTGCTGAGTGTTTCGTAACACCCGGCCCTATAATGAAGAGGATCATGCCAAGAGCACAGGGCAGAGCATATAGAATATTAAAGAGAACATCACACATCACAGTTGTTCTTAAAGAAAAAGAATAATCCCAAGGAGGTTTGAATAATGGGCCAGAAAGTTAATCCACACGGACTCCGTGTCGGCGTTATTAAGGATTGGGATTCACGCTGGTATGCCAATAAGGCAGACTTCGGCGATACTCTCGTTGAGGATTACAACGTTCGTAACTTCATTAAGAAGAGCTTATATGCTGCTGGTGTTCCCAGAATTGAGATCGAGCGTTTCGCTGATAAGGTAAGAATCCACATTCACTGCGCTAAGCCCGGTATCGTAATCGGCAGAGGCGGCGCAGAGATCGAAAAGCTCAGAGTACAGCTTGAAAAGATGATGAACAAGCAGGTATTCATCAACATTATCGAAGTAAAGCAGCCTGATATGGACAGCCAGCTCGTTGCTGAAAAGATCGCTCTCGACCTCGAGAACCGTGTATCTTTCAGAAGAGCTATGAAGCAGTCTATCGGCAGAACAATGCGTCTCGGCGCAAAGGGTATCAAGGTCAAGGTTTCAGGCAGACTTGCCGGTGCCGAGATCGCAAGAAGCGAGAGCTACCACGAAGGTACAATCCCACTTCAGACAATCCGTGCTGATATCGACTATGGTTTCGCAGAGGCAGATACAACTTACGGCAAGCTTGGCGTAAAGGTTTGGATCTACAAGGGCGAAGTTCTCAAGGGCGATGCTGCTAAGGCTGCTGCTCAGAGAGAAAAGGTTGAGAGAAAGAACGACAGAGGTAATGACAGACGCCGCCGTGATGACCGCAGAGACGGAAACAGACGTGGCGGAAACAGAAACTTCAATCGTGACGCTAAAAGAGAAGGAGGTAACCAGTAATGCTGCTTCCAAAGAGAGTTAAGTACCGCAGAGTCCACAGAGGACGTCTGAAGGGTAAGGCATACAGAGGAAACAAGGTAACTTACGGTGATTTCGGTCTTCAGGCTCTCGAGCCTGCTTGGATCACATCCAACCAGATCGAGTCTGCCCGTATCGCTATGACACGTTACATCAAGCGTGGCGGTCAGGTATGGATCAAGATCTTCCCTGACAAGCCAATCACAGAAAAGCCCGCTGAAACACGAATGGGTTCAGGTAAGGGTTCACCGGAATACTGGGTAGCAGTTGTAAAGCCGGGCCGTGTTCTCTTTGAGATCAAGGGCGTTGCTGAGGAAACTGCAAGAGAAGCTATGCGTCTTGCTATGCACAAGCTTCCTATCAAGTGTAAGTTCGTTACTAAAGCAGAGCAGGAGGTTGAGCAGTAATGAAGGCATCAGAAATCAGAGAAATGTCAGTTGATGAGCTCAACGAGAAGCTCACCAGCCTGAAGGAAGAGCTCTTCGCTCTCCGCTTCCAGCTGGCTATCAATCAGCTTGATAATACAGCTCGTCTCAAGGCTGTAAAGAAGGATATTGCACGCATCAAGACAACTCTGCGTCAGGCAGAGCTTGCTGCACAGCAGTAAGAAAGGGAGGATTTAGCTAATGTCTACTGAGAGAAACCTTAGAAAAACAAGAGTCGGTAAGGTTGTAAGCGATAAGATGGATAAGACCGTCGTAGTTGCTATCGTTGATAACGTTAAACACCCGCTTTATAAGAAGATCATCAAGCGTACCGTAAAGCTCAAGGCTCACGATGAGAACAATGAGTGCAGAATCGGTGACCGTGTTGAGGTCATGGAGACACGTCCGCTTTCCAAGGACAAGAGATGGCGTGTTACCACAATCATTGAAAAGGCTAAGTAATTAATTTTTTGATAGAAGCTTTAAGCTTGAAAGGAGGAACTCGCTGTGATACAGATGCAGACTTATCTTAAAGTCGCTGATAACACTGGCGCAAAGGAGCTTATGTGTATCAGAGTTCTGGGAGGTACACGCAGAAGATATGCAAATATCGGCGATGTAGTAGTTGCTTCCGTTAAGAAAGCAACACCCGGAGGCGTTGTAAAGAAGGGCGATGTTGTAAAGGCAGTTATCGTTCGTTCAGCAAAGGGTCTCAGAAGAGAAGACGGTACTTACATCCGTTTCGATGAGAACGCTGCTGTTATTATTAAGGAAGACAAGAACCCAAAGGGTACCCGTATTTTCGGACCAGTTGCTAAGGAGCTCCGTGAAAAGGAGTATACAAAGATCCTCAGCCTTGCTCCCGAGGTTCTTTAATGGAGGTGTCATTCGATTATGAGTAAAGTTCATGTAAAAACCGGTGACACTGTTATCCTTCTCACCGGTAAGTACGAGGATAAATTCGACAGCAAGGGCGACAGAAAGACCGGTAAGGTCGTTGAAGTAAGCCCCAAGGAAGATAAGGTTATCGTTGAAGGCATCAACCTTATCACAAAGCATGTAAAGCCCACAAGAATGGGTGAAAAGGGCGGCATCATCAATACTGAGGCTCCCGTATATGCTTCAAAGGTACAGCTCGTTTGCCCTAAGTGCGGCAAGCCCACAAGAGTTGGCCATGTTATAGAAGACGGCAAGAAGCTCCGTGTTTGCAAAAAATGCGGCAAGTCTTTTGAATAATGTAAAGGAGAAACGACAATGGCAAGATTAAAGGATTATTATGTTAGCGACGTTGCTCCCGCACTGATGAAGAAATTCGGCTACAAGAGCGTTATGCAGATCCCTAAGCTCGACAAGGTTGTTATCAATGTCGGCGCAGGCGAAGCTAAGGACAACGCAAAGGTAATAGATGCTATCATGACTGATCTCGCAGCTATCACAGGTCAGAAGCCTGTTATCTGCCGTGCTAAGAAGTCTGTAGCTAACTTCAAGCTCCGTGAGGGTATGCCTATCGGCGTTAAGGTAACTCTCAGAGCTGAGAAGATGTATGAATTCGTTGACAAGCTCTTCAACGTTGCGTTCCCCCGTGTACGTGACTTCAGAGGAATCAGCGCTAACTCATTCGACGGCAAGGGCAACTACTCTACTGGTATCAAGGAACAGCTCATCTTCCCTGAGATCGAATACGACAAGATCGACAAGGTAAGAGGTATGGATATCAACTTCATCACAACAGCTCAGACAGATGAAGAAGCAAGAGAGCTCCTGTCACTTATGGGCGCTCCGTTCATCAGATAATCAGGGAGGAAAGAAAATGGCTAAGAAGGCAATGATCAACAAGCAGCAGAGAACTCCCAAGTATTCCACAAGAGCATACAACAGATGCAAGATTTGTGGCAGACCTCACGCATATCTCAGAAAGTTCGGCATCTGCCGTATCTGTTTCAGAGAGCTTGCTCACGACGGTCAGATCCCGGGTGTTAAGAAGGCAAGCTGGTAAAATACGAAAAGGAGGAAATCGGCATGCAGATAACTGATACAATCGCTGATCTTTTAACAAGAATTCGTAATGCGAATACTGCAAAGCACGCCACAGTTGACGTACCCGCTTCAAGAGTCAAGAAGGATATCACACAGATCCTCGTTGACGAAGGTTACGTTAAGGGCTTCCAGATTATCGAAGATGGCAAGCAGGGCGTTATCAGAATCACACTTAAATACGGCGACAACAAGTCACCTGTTATAACAGGCCTCAGAAGAGTTTCTAAGCCTGGTCTGCGTATCTATTCAAGCTGCGCAGATATGCCAAAGGTACGTAAGGGCCTTGGTATCGCAATCGTTTCAACTTCAAAGGGAATCGTAACTGACAAGAAGGCAAGAGAGCTCAATGTCGGCGGCGAAGTTCTCGCATACGTTTGGTAAGGAGGAAGCTGATATGTCAAGAATCGGTAAAATGCCCATCAGCATTCCCGCAGGCGTAGAGGTTAAGAACGAAAATAACCTTATCACTGTTAAGGGACCAAAGGGCGAGCTTTCAAGACAGTTCAACAATGAGCTCGGCATCGAAGTCGCTGACGGACAGATCAATGTAACAAGACCAAGCGATGACAAGCGTCACCGTTCACTTCACGGTCTTACAAGAACACTTATCGCTAACATGGTAGAGGGCGTAACAAACGGTTTCTCCAAGACTCTCGAGATCGAGGGCGTTGGTTACCGTGCTGCAAAGAGCGGCAATAAGGTAAACCTCAGCCTTGGTTTCTCACATCCTGTTGTACTTGAGGAAACAGCAGCTATCAAGCTCGACGTTCCACAGCCCAACAAGATCGTTGTAAGCGGCATCGACAAGCAGGCTGTAGGTCAGTTTGCAGCTGAAATACGTGAAAAGCGCCCACCTGAGCCATATAAGGGCAAGGGCATCAGATACGAAGGCGAGCATATCATCCGCAAGGAAGGTAAGGCCGGTAAGGGCAAGAAGTAATTAAAAGGAGTACATTGCTATGATTAAGAAATTTGACAGCAATAAGGCAAGATTAAAGAGACACCGCAGAGTTCGTGCAAAGATCTCAGGAACTGCCGAGCGTCCACGTCTCAATGTGTTCCGTTCTTCAAAGCACATCTACGCTCAGCTCATCGACGATGTAAACGGCGTTACTCTTGCTTCTGCATCCAGCATGGATAAGGGCTTTGAGGGCAACGGCGGCAACGTTGAGGGTGCTCGCAAGGTCGGCGAGATGATCGCTAAGAATGCAGCTGATAAGGGTATCAGCGAGGTTGTTTTCGACAGAGGCGGCTACCTCTACCACGGAAGAGTTCAGTCTCTCGCAGAAGGCGCAAGAGAAAACGGCTTAAAGTTCTAAGAGGGAGGTAACACAATGGCTAATATTGAAAATCAGGCTCCTGAGTTCGTTGAGAAGGTCGTAGCTATCAACCGTGTATCAAAGACAGTTAAGGGCGGACGTATCATGAAGTTCTCCGCACTCGTAGTTGTCGGCGACGGAAACGGAACAGTAGGCTTCGGTCTCGGAAAGTCAGGCGAAGTTCCCGATGCTATCCGCAAGGGTATCGAGGACGCTAAGAAGAACCTTGTTAAGATCGCTCTCAAGGGCACAACAATCCCACACGAGATCGTTGGCGCATTCGGCGCAGGCAGAGTTCTTATGAAGCCCGCTGCACCCGGTACCGGCGTTATCGCAGGCGGTCCTGTCCGTGCCGTTATCGAAGTAGCAGGCATCAAGGATATCAGAACAAAGTCTCTTCGTTCAAATAACCCCTGCAACGTTGTTAGAGCTACTATCAACGGCCTCGTAAACTGCACATCCGCTAAGGAAGTTGCTGCTAAGAGAGGCAAGTCAGTCAAGGAAATTTTAGGTTAAGGAGGCAGTAACAAATGGCTAAGAACATAAAGCTCGTAAAGAGCCTCATCGGAAGAAAGAAAGACCAGATCGCTACTGCACAGTCACTTGGCCTGAGAAAGGTCGGCGACACAACAACTCAGCCCGACAATGCTCAGACACAGGGCAAGATAAATAAGATCTCACACCTCATCGAGGTTACAGAAGCGTAAACAAGGAGGTGCAACGATATGAAAATTCACGAATTAACTCCAGCACCTGATTCCAACAAGGCTGTAAAGCGTATCGGCAGAGGCCACGGTTCAGGTAACGGTAAGACTGCAGGTAAGGGTCACAAGGGACAGAATGCCCGCAGCGGCGGCGGCGTTAGAATCGGCTTTGAAGGCGGTCAGATGCCACTCGCAAGAAGAATCCCTAAGAGAGGATTCAACAACATCTTCGCTACAAAGTATGCTACAGTCAATGTATCAGACCTTAACAAGTTCAAGGATGGTACAGAGGTAGATACAGAGCTTCTCATCGCTTCAGGTCTCATCAAGAAGGCTTACGACGGCGTTAAGATCCTCGGTAACGGCGAGCTTACATCTCAGCTTACAGTTAAGGCTGCTAAATTCTCCGCAAGCGCAAAGGAGAAAATTGAAAAGGCCGGAGGAAAGGCTGAGGTGATGTAATGTGTTTCAGACCCTGAAAAAGGCTTGGGGCGTTCCCGAGATTCGCAAAAAGATCTTATACACATTACTCATGATCGTTATCTTCAGATTCGGAAGCGCAGTTACCGTTCCCTTCCTCAACCCCGAGGTCGTAAAGACATGGATGGCTGACAAGGCTTCAAACGGTAACTTCCTCGATTATCTGAATACACTTACAGGTGGCGCACTTTCAAAGGCTACCGTATTCTCACTTTCAATCACACCGTTCATCAACGCTTCTATCATCATGCAGCTGCTGACATATGCGCTGCCGCCTCTCGAACGTATGCGTGACGAGGGCGAAGAGGGAAGGAAAAAGATCGATAAGATCACCGCTGTAGTAGCTATGGTACTTGCTTTCGTAATGTCCTATGCTTACTACATCACCCTCAAGCGTATGGATGACGGCAACGGCGGTTACGCTGTAAAGTTCCTCAGCGGAGCTGAAGGCTACTTCGCTATGGCTGTTATCATCTTCTGTTTCGTTGCAGGTGCAATGATCGTTGTATGGATGGGTAACCGTATCAGCGATAAGGGTATCGGAAATGGTATTTCCATGCTCCTCTTCGCAGGTATCGCAGCAAGATTCCCTGTTGACGCAGGTACTCTTCTCACACTTACTAAGGATAACCCGAGCAAGTACCTCTTCGTTACTATCGGTTATGTCCTGTTTATAATCGCCGAGATCGCTTTCATCGTCTTCATGAACGAAGCAGAAAGACGTATCCCGATCCAGTACGCAAAGCGTGTCGTAGGAAGAAAACAGTACGGCGGCCAGAAGACACATATCCCGATAAAGGTTATCATGAGCGGTGTTATGCCGATCATCTTCGCTATGTCGCTTATGTCACTGCCTCAGACCATCCAGCTTTTCGCAGGAGAGCCTACAAAGGCAGAAGGTTTCTACTATCACTTCTGTCACTTCTTCAATACAAGAAGCTTCTCCTATGCAGTGATCTACTTCCTGCTGATCATCGGCTTTAACTACTTCTACGTTTCTATCCAGTACAATCCTGTTGAGATCGCTAACAATCTCCGTCAGTCAAACGGCGGTATCCCCGGTATCAGACCAGGTAAGCCCACCTCTGATTACATTCAGAGAGTTCTCAATAAGATCTCACTGGTAGGAGCTATATTCCTCGGAATAGTTGCTGTCATTCCGATCTTTATCTCAATGGCAGACCCACAGCTCTCATCACTTTCGATGGGCGGTACAACAATACTCATCGCAGTATCAGTTGCACTGGAAACAACACGTGTACTTGAATCCCACATGATGATGCGTCATCACAAGGGCTTCTTAAAGTAAAAGGAGGACAGAGCATATGAACCTTATCTTCTTAGGCGCTCCCGGCGCAGGCAAGGGTACTCAGGCTGAAGTAGTTTCAGATGAACTGAATATCCCACAGATCTCAACTGGCAATATTCTCAGAGAAGCTGCTAAGAACGGCACTGAATACGGCCTCAAGGCTAAGGCTGCTATGGATGCAGGTGCTCTCGTTTCCGATGATATCGTTATCGGTATCCTCAAGGAGAGGATCGCTGAGGATGACTGCAAGAACGGTTTCATCCTTGACGGTTTCCCAAGAACAGTTCCTCAGGCAGAAGCACTTGACGCAATGGGCATCAAGATCGACAAGGTAATCGAGATCCACGTTCCCGATGAAACTATCAAGCAGAGAGTTTCAGGCAGAAGAGTCTGCCAGGGATGCGGAGCTTCTTACCACATCCAGTATAAACCCACTAAGGTTGAGGGTATCTGTGATAAGTGCGGCGACAAGACTATCGTTCGTAAGGACGATCAGCCTGAAGTCGTTCTCGACAGACTCGCAACTTATCACGAAAAAACAGCTCCTCTCAAGGGCTACTACGAAAAGCAGGGCAAACTTGTTACAGTAGAAGGCCAGGAAGAGGTCGCAGACACATCTAAGCTCACACTTGCTGCTGTAGGAGTAGAGAAGTAATGAGCATAACTATAAAATCCAAGTCCGAATTAGCCATAATGCGTGAAGCAGGAAGAATTACCTGCGGCGCAATATGGTATGCGGGCGAGAAACTTAAGCCGGGTATGTCAACACTCGATGTTGACAAGCTGGTCGGCGAATACTACGCACGACACGGCTGCAAATCCTGTTTCAAAGGTCTCTATGGTTTCCCCGGAAACGCTTGTATATCAGTAAATGAAGAGATAATCCACGGAATACCAAAGGCCAGCCACAGATTAAAGGAAGGCGATATAGTAAGTATCGACACAGGAGCCGCTTACAAAGGCTTCAACGGCGACAGCTGCTGGACCTTCCCTGTAGGCAGGATTTCTGATGAGGCAAAGGCATTGCTTGAGGTCACAGAGCAGTCTCTCTATGAGGGCATAGCTCAGGCTCAGGTTGGCGCAAGAATCGGAGATATTTCTCATGCTGTTGAAGAGTATTGTGCTTCACGAGGCTACGGAATCGTAAGAAATTACTGCGGCCACGGCATCGGCAGAGAAGTTCATGAATCACCTGAGATACCGAACTGGGGTAAAGCCGGACATGGTCCCAGACTGGTAGCGGGTATGACGATCTGCATTGAGCCCATGATAAATGTCAAGGGCGACGATGTCAAGGTCATGAAAGACAAATGGACAGTCGTTACAAAAAGTGGTTCACTTTCAGCTCACTTCGAGCATATGATCGCAATAACTCCTGACGGTCCCGTGATATTGACACAACCCTGACGGAGGACATCATTGTGAAGCTCGCAAAAGGCTCTGTAGTTATTGCGGACGCAGGACGTGACAGCGGAGGCTTCTTCGTTGTAACGGATACCGACGGAAGCTACTGTTTCATCGCAGACGGCAAGTCAAGGAAACTTGATAAGCCCAAGCGGAAAAACATAAAGCATATCCGCACTACAGACAGTATGATCGAATTAAACGATATAACTGATAAAAAACTCAGGACTGTGCTGAGGCAGCTCGGCAGCGCTGAGTAAAGGAGGTTATGACAAGTGTCAAAGGAAGATGTGATCGAGGTTGAGGGTGTCGTTACAGATGCTCTGCCTAACGCAATGTTCAAAGTCCAGCTTGAAAACGGTCATGAGGTTCTCTCACACGTTTCAGGCAAACTCAGAATGAATTATATCAGGATAGTGCCAGGCGATAAGGTCAAGCTTGAAATGTCACCGTATGATCTTTCAAAGGGCCGTATCACATGGCGTGTAAAGTAATCAGATAAACGGATAGAAAAACGCTATCCATCCGCATAAGGAGGTATATCAAATGAAAGTAAGACCTTCAGTAAAACCTATTTGCGAAAAGTGCAAGGTTATTAAACGTAAAGGCAGAATAATGGTTATCTGCGAAAATCCCAAGCATAAGCAGCGTCAGGGCTAAGCCCACGCATTACATGGAGGTGTAAGTAAAATATGGCAAGAATAGCCGGTGTTGACCTTCCTAAGAATAAGAGAATCGAAATCGGTCTCACTTATATCTATGGTATCGGTCGTCAGACTGCAACAAACATCCTCGCTAATACAGGCGTAAACCCTGACACAAGAGTTAAGGATCTCGCTGAAGAGGATGTAGCTAAGCTTCGTGACTATATAGATGCAAATTACACAGTTGAGGGTGACCTCCGCCGTGAAGTTGCTCTTAACATCAAGAGACTTGTTGAAATAGGCTGCTACAGAGGCGTTCGTCACAGAAAGGGTCTCCCCGTAAGAGGTCAGAGAACCAAGACAAACGCAAGAACCCGCAAGGGCCCTGTAAAGACTATCGCAAACAAGAAGAAGTAAGGAGGTCATGAGCTTTGGCACAGCAGAAGGGTAAAAAAGTTACTACCATCAGAAGACGCAGAGAGCGTAAGAATATCGAAAGCGGCGCTGTACACATTCAGTCCACTTTCAACAATACAATCATAACTATCACTGATACAGCAGGTAATGCTATATCATGGGCAAGCGCAGGCGAGCTCGGCTTCAGAGGTTCAAAGAAGTCTACTCCTTTCGCAGCACAGACAGCAGCAGAGACAGCTGCTAAGGCTGCTATGGAGCACGGTCTCAAGAATGTTGAAGTATACGTAAAGGGACCAGGTGCAGGTCGTGAAGCTGCTATCAGAGCACTTCAGACTGTAGGCCTTGAGGTTAGAATGATCAAGGACGTTACACCTATCCCGCATAATGGCTGCCGTCCGCCTAAGAGACGTCGTGTCTGATCAAACTGGAGGTGTATTAATATGGCAGTACAGAAAGAACCAATTCTTAAGAAGTGCAGATATCTGGGTATCAGCCCTGCTGTAATGGGCGTTTCCAAGAAGGAGTCTATCCGTTTCAAGAACGCTAACAACAGAAAGAAGATATCTGAATACGGTCTTCAGCTCAAGGAAAAGCAGAAGCTGAAGTTCATCTACGGCGTGCTCGAGAAGCAGTTCAGACACTACTTCGCTATCGCTGAGAAAATGGAAGGCAAGGCCGGTGATAACCTTATCACTGTTCTCGAATCCAGACTGGACAGCGTTGTTTACAGAATGGGTCTCGCTCTCACAAGAAGAGAAGCAAGACAGCTCGTTGTTCACAGCCACTACACAGTAAACGGCAAAAAGGCAAACATTCCTTCCTACAGAGTAAAGGTCGGCGATGTTATCGCCCTCAAGGAGAAGGACAGAACTTCTGAGAAGTTCAAGGCAACTGTTGAAGAGACTAAGGACAGACTCGTTCCTGTATGGCTCACAGCTAATAAGGACGATTTCTCTGCTACAGTTAATCGTCTCCCCTCAGCTGAGGATATTGACTACGAGGTAGCTACTCACCTCATCGTCGAGCTGTACTCCAAGTAATCTGAACAGACTGTTTGGATCAACTCAACTCGAAATAAACATTTATTGCGAAATAGGAGGGTTTTTATGCTGGAAAAAATCAATAAGCCTGATATAGATATTGTCGAGCTTAAAAGTGACGGCAAATACGGCAAATTCGTTTTAGCACCGCTGGAGCGTGGTTACGGTATTACACTTGGAAACAGCCTCAGACGTGTGCTGCTCTCCTCACTTCCTGGAGTTGCTGTAACATCCGTAAAGCTTTCGGGCAAGGATGGTACAGTACACCACGAGTTGTCAACAATCCCGGGCGTTAAGGAAGACGTTACGGAAATAATCCTCAGCATCAAGGGCCTTACAGCCAAGCTTTACGGCGAAGGACCAAAGACAGTTTATATAGAGGCAGAGGGCGAATGCGAGATCACAGCAGGCGACATAAAAACCGATTCTGAGGTCAATATCCTTGATCCGGGTATGCATATCGCTACTCTCGGCAAGGACGCAAAGCTCTATATGGAGATCACAATAGACAGAGGCAGAGGCTATGTTTCTGCTGAGCGTAACAAGAAGCAGATCAACCTCCCTGTTGATGTGATCGCTGTAGACAGCATCTATACACCTGTACTCAAGGTAAACTATACCGTAGAGGATACAAGACTCGGTCAGGTAACTGATTACGATAAGCTCACTATGGAGGTATGGACAGACGGTACAATTTCCGCTAAGGAAGCTCTTTCACAGGCAGCTAACCTGCTTGGCGAGCACCTGAAGCTGTTCATCGACCTCTCAGAAGAAGCAGGTCTTGCAGAAGTTCTTGTTGAAAAGGACGAAAAGGGCGAGGAGAAGATACTGGAAATGACAATCGAGGATCTCGATCTTTCAGTACGTTCATTCAACTGCCTGAAGCGTGCAGGAATCAACACCGTGGATGACTTGATAAACAAGTCTGAGGAAGAAATGATGAAGGTTAGAAACCTTGGAAAGAAGTCCTTCGGCGAGGTTAAGGAAAAGCTCCAGTCACTGGGCTTCGACCTCAGTTCAGAAGAGGAATAAAACAATAAGGTGCATACCCTGCACCATACACTAATAAAAGGAGTGAATTACAATGCCGGGTACAAGAAAGCTGGGCAGAACATCTGACCATAGAAAGGCTATGCTCAGAGGCATGGTAACTTTCCTTCTCGAAAACGGTCAGATCGAAACTACCGTTACAAGAGCTAAGGAAGTTCGTGCTGTTGCAGAAAAGATGATCACCATCGGTAAGAATAATGATCTGCACTCCAAGCGTCAGGTATTCTCATACGTAACTAAGGAAGATGTAGCGAAGAAGCTCTTCGACGAGATCGCTCCAAAGTACGCTGACAGAAACGGCGGTTATACTCAGATCGTAAAGATCGGACCACGCCGTGGTGACGCTGCTGAAATGGCTATTATCAAGCTCGTTTGATCGCAGATATGATTCAGGGCCGTTCCCTTCGGGGAGCGGTCTTTTTATATTGGAATTCGTAAATACAAACGGGAGGCCGGGGGCGGCCTCCCCTACAGAATAATAATTCTGAGCAACATAACCTCGGTGCTCTTACAGAAGTTTTTTATTCATTATTGGGGGAGACGTTTTGAAGAAGACTATTCTCAAATCTGTTTCCCAAGACTATTAATTTTGCCCCATAGAGGGCGCTTTCAGAGAAACTGCTGATTTTTACATTTTCGTGAAGCGCCCTCTATGGGGCAAAATTCTATTAAAAGTCTTTGGAAAAGGGGTTCGGGGAAAGAACCTTTCCTCAGAAAGGTTTTTCCCCGATAAATGCGTAAAAAGCTTCTATATGAGTACCAAGGTTAATTGATGCAAGTGTTTTTTTGAGAAAACCACTTGCATTATCGCCCGATATATGGTATAATCTTCTTTAGTATTATTATGCCGTAAGGCAGAATGGAGATAGTATATGAATAAGAAAAAAATCGTAAGCGCTGTTGCTTCAGGGCTCTCTACTGCTGCTATAGCAGTCGGCTCAGCAATGTCCGCTTTTGCAGAAGAAGCATCTTCAGCATCTACAGCTGCTTCAGCACAGGAAATGACTCCTTCCTCAGCTTTCCTCAGCATGGGTCTGCCTATGCTCATTCTCTTTGGTCTTCTCTACTTTGTTGCTATCAGACCACAGAAAAAGCGTGATCAGGAAATGAAGGAGATGCAGGCTAATATCCAGGTCGGCGATGAGATCGTTACAGGCGGCGGTATCGTTGGTATCGTTGTAAGCATCGGTGAAGATACCATCGTTATCGAGACAGGCGGTGCCAAGCACAAGCTCAGGATCAAGAACTGGGCTATAACTGAGAATGTTACAGCTGCTGAGCGTATGAAGGCTGAAAAGCCTGCCAAGAAGTCCCCACTTGCTACAGCAGGTGTTGTAGACGATACAGCTAAGGAAAAGAAGTCCAAGAAAGCTTCAAAGGATGAATAAATAAGAATACCTCCGCATAGGATTTACAAAAGATCCTGTACGGAGGTTTTTTATGCGTAAACATAAGAAAAGCTTGTGGAGCAGCCTGCCCATGAGCATTTTAGTTTCTGTTATCATCGGACTTGCCGTTTCCGCTGCCTGCGGATGTGTATTTTCAGCTGTGATATATCTCTTTCTGAAAGATATGGGCCTCACGGACGTTCTGGCGGCTCTCTCACTGACCGCAGGCGCTTACACGGGTTCGTATATATGCGGCAGGTACAGGCGGCACAGAGGCGCTGTCAGCGGCGTTATATGCGGATGTGTTATATTCGTGATATTATTCATAGCCGGACTTGCTCTTTCAGTAGAAACAGCAGATATAAAAAAACTCCTCCTGCTTGCCGTTTCAGGCTGTACAGGAGGAGTATGCGGAGTCAATTCAAAGCGTCCGTCATGGCTGAGGGATCAATAATTGCCCGATGTATCTTCCATAAGTTTGAATTCGATCTCATAGTAGCTGATGCCGCTCTTTTCAAGGTGAGCGCATTTTGCAGGGACAGTGTCCCCTGCTTCAAATTTGCCTGATATAGCCTCATAAAGCTCATCGTAGGTGGATACCTTCGTACCGTCTATCTCGGTGATGAAGTCGCCTTCTTTCAGCTTTGTCTTGGCGATATCGCAATCCTTGTCAATGCTCTGGATGTAAACTCCCTTGAAGTTCTCGGGGAGTTCCATTTTTATAGCTTCCTCAATGCTTGCACGTTTGGATGCGCTGGACATATCGATAAGAGTGATGCCGATACGGAAACGGCCCGCAATGAAGCCGCTGTCGAGAAGTTCCTCGATAATCGGCTTGGCTTCGTTGATAGTTATAGCGAATCCCAGACCTTCAACCATTGAGCTTACGTATTTTGAAGATGTGATACCGATGACCTGGCCGTACATATTGACAAGAGCACCGCCTGAGTTACCTGGGCTGATGTCGGCATTTGTCTGTATGCAGTCCATCTGGAAGCCGGTGGAATCGCTTCTTATCTTACGGTTGATAGCGGAAATGATACCGTCAGTAACTGTGCTGGAGAGGTTTGCAGGGTTTCCTATTGCAACGACCTGTTCACCCACAACCGATTCATCAGAGTCGCCGAAAGTAGCAGGAGTGAGGTTGTTGGCATTTACCTTTATGACAGCGATGTCAGTCTTTACGTCACGGCCGACTATTGTTGCGCTGTAGTTTTCCTCATCAAGAGTCTGGATAAGGTGGTAGCCGTCAGATTCAAGCACATGGGCATTTGTAACGATGTAGCCGTCCTTTGAGATAACGATGCCTGAGCCTGTGCCTACAAGGTCTTTATGTGCAGGGTCAGAGTAAGTGTATATCTCAACAATGGAAGGACGTACAAGCTTGGCCACGCCTTCGGTGGTGTATCGTCCGTCTTCGTCCTTGTATTCATCGAACTCCTTGGCACTTTCGGGTTTCTTTTCGCTGTAGAGGACGACGGGGCCGGTGGCTTTGAATTGCTTCATGGCCTTGTTGCTGTTGGCAACGTCATAGATGATACCGATGACGGAAACAAGGAGACAGCAGGCAATAAGCCCTGCAACCAGCTTGTAAGCTATCTTGTCATCGACCTTCTCAGGCTCTTCATCCTCGCCGCTGTTGTACATCTCGGCAATAGTACCGTAGGGATTTTCAGGCGGGATATGTGCCCTTGTGTCGTAGCCTGCGAAGCCGATAGGTTCGTACATGAACTTATCGTAAACAGGCTTTCTAACGTTCTGAGAAGGCGGAGGAGTTGTCTGCTGAGCGGTATTTGTCTGAGCGGACTGCTGAGTACCGTAAGAATTGCTCTGTGCCGTATTATTCACAGGAGCATTGCTCTGAGCGGTTGGATCCACGGATGAACCATACGGGCTTGCAGTAGTGTTTGCGGTGCCGTAAGTGTTGCTCTGTACCGTATTATTTACAGAAGCATTGCTCTGAGCGGACGGATTTGCAGATGAACCATACGGGCTTGAAGTTGTATTAGCGGTGCCGTAAGTGCTGCTCTGTGCTGTATTATTCACAGGAGCATTGCTCTGAGCGGATGGATCCACGGATGAACCATACGGGCTTGCAGTTGTATTAGCGGTGCCGTAATTATCAGTTCTGTTCACAGGAACGGAGCTGATAACCGTCTGTGTCTGCTTCAGAGGTTCATTTATAACGGAACTTCCTGTGTCTGCTATGCCCGGCGTATCAGCAGGAGCAGCATTTTCAGCAGGTTCGTTCCCGATAGGAGTTATATTGTCTCTTTCTTCCATAATTATCCTTTCTTTACACTGTTGCGTTTTTCGGGGATCTCCACAAGGAATTCGGTGTATTCGTTGTAAACGCTCTTTACAACAATATGGCCGCCATGGAGATGAACTATCTTGCGTGAGATAGAAAGTCCAAGACCGAGGCCTGTGGTGTCTTTGCCTCGTGATGAATCTGTCTTATAGAATCTGTCGAATACCTGAGTGATCTCCTCATTGGTAAGGCCTTCACCCGTATTCTTGATACCGATAGTGACCATTCCGTTAAGCTTCTCGAAGCGGAATGAGAGAGTTCCACGCTCGTTTATGAACTTTACAGCATTTTCCACCAGATTGTATATTACCTGCTGTATGAGGTCGGCGTCCACTTCAGCGTCGATACGTGCGCTGCCGAGGCCTTCAACCTCCAGATGCTTGTCATCGATCTTCTTTTCAAACATAAGAACAGTCTGGATAACAAGGTCTGTAAGGTTGGTTTCCTTGAAGTTAGGCGAGAGAGTACCCGATTCAAAGCGTGACATATTCAGCATTGAGCTTATGAGTATCCTCAGACGCTTTATCTCTTTTGAAACAAGGATGAGGTATTCATTCTGTCTTGATTTTGGTATAGTGCCGTCAAGGATACCGTCAACGAATCCGCCTATCGTAGTCATAGGAGTTCTCAGCTCGTGGGATACATTGGCGATGAATGTCTTTGATGTTTCCTCGCTGCTTGCCACGTTAGCGGCGATAGCATTGACATATTCAGCGATCTCCTTGTTGGTGCCGGGGACTGTAGTGCTTATGGTCTCGGAGAAATCGCCCTTTGCGTACATCTCGGATATTCTCATGAAGTCATATTCATAAGCGGCAAGACGTTTTGTTTTGCGGTTTAAAAGAAGATATGCAAGAACAGCACCGATAATTCCAAGGATCGCATATGCAATGGTAACTTTTATAGTGAAGCTGTTAAGGCTGTCCGAGCGCTGATAGAAAGCGGCATACATAACTTTTGGAGCCACGTTATCCTGATTTTTGGCGAAGAACTGTGTAGCATAGAGCATATACGGTTCTTGCTGCGAGATATGTATTGAATCCAGACCGAGGAAATCCTTTGCATCCAGTCGTGATATCATTGACGGGGAGAGAGTCATGTCTCCTACGGAATTATCGTCCTTGAAGGCGATATTATTGCCGTTCTCATCGTAGAGATAAACGGAATAATTGCCGTTGCTTCCGAAGCTTCTGCAAAGGGAACTGATATTCTCATCGTAGATATTATCGGAGCGGTAATACTGGTCCTTGAAACAGCTTATGAGGATATCCCCTGTTTTATTGAGCTGTTCAAGTTCGGTGTTCCTGTAGATAGCCGAACTGAGCGAAACAGTCAGAACACCCAGCAAAGAAATAAGGGAGATGATTATAAACATAGTCATGACGAGGAGTTTATAATATGAGCTTTTTTTATTTTTCAAAACAGATCACCTCTGTGTACGAAACAAGGGGACATTACGTCCCCTTTGTCTGTCAATAACTCTTTGCGGAACATGAGGATGTTGCCGCTTTTCAGAAGGCGCATATGCACCGTATATTTGTTATTCTTCTTCGTCAGCTTCAAACTTATAACCAACGCCCCAGACGGTTTTCAGAGACCACTTATCGGAAATACCTTCCAGCTTTTCACGGAGCCTTTTGATATGGACATCGATAGTACGGGAATCGCCGTAATACTCGAAGCCCCATACCTCATCAAGAAGCTGGTCACGGGTGTAAACACGGTTCGGATTTGAAGCAAGGTAGTAAAGGAGCTCCAGCTCTTTCGGAGGAGTATCTATTATCTTACCGTTGACTTTGAGTTCATAGCTGTCCATATTTACAGAAAGCTTATCGTAGTGTACCTCTTTCTGCTCGGGCTCGGAAATGCCGGTGCCGACACGTCTTGTAACGGCATTGATACGGGCGATAACTTCCTTAGCGTCGAAAGGCTTTACTATATAATCGTCAGCGCCCAGTTCAAGACCGATGACCTTGTCGATGGTCTCGCCCTTAGCGGTGATCATAATTATCGGTACATTGGAAATTTTTCTTATTTCACGGCAGACCTGCCAGCCGTCCTTACCGGGGAGCATTATATCAAGGAGCACCATATCAGGAGAAAGAGCCTTGAATTTTACAACTGCGTCGTCACCGTCATGGCAGAGAAGTACGCTGTAGCCGTCTTTTTCAAGATATAGTCTCAGGAGATCGCAAATATTCTTATCATCATCAACAATGAGGACCTTGAGGCCTTTGTCATTAGTCATGGTAGTTCGACCTTCTTTCTGCACAAAGTAATTATTATATTTATTATAACTCAAAATTAAGAAAATGTCAATGAAAAATGAACAATTTTTTATGAAAAAATGAATATTGCAGGGGGTATGAAAAGCTTTTTTTATTGCAGTTTGTATAATTTTTACTCCCGATATTAAACTTTGACAGAAAGACGAAGTCAGAAAGGAAATTTCTCGGCAAGGTTTAGTTGTGGGAGCAATAAAAAACGGGTACATTGAAGTACCCGTTAAAGCTTATTTATCCTTGAAGAAATCGCTGCTGTATTCCGTAACAGTAGCCCTGTCTCCGTAAACGTCTATGTCTATTTCCTCTCTCTTTGTAAGGAATCTTATACCTGCAAAGAGGAGCGAGAAAGCGAAAGCATTGACGAGAATGCTGAAGTAGATCCTGATACCCATGATATTTCCCAGCATACCGCCAAAGATCAGTCCGATGCAAACGATTATGAGTGCTTCGTACTTATGATTTTCGGGATCAAACTGGATAAATGCGAAACAGGCAGCAGCAGATGCTACTGAATGGAAGATAGCGAGCCCCAGTGAATATGGAGCATAGAATGAAAAATGGAAAGAATTAAGTTCGAGCACCATCATTATCGCCTCAAAAACAATATAGATGGGATAGGCTATCTTCAGCTGCCTTCTCATTCTTGCGCTCTGTATGATCAGGTAAGCGGAAAAAGCAAGTGTTCCGAATCCTGCAACTTCTGTGATGTAAGCCAGCCCCTCAAGCAGTTTTGAGAATACGCTGAGAGGATCGTAGGTCTTGTAGTAAAGCATACAAACGAGGCCGAATCCGATAAAAAGGATGTTGCCTATAAGTCCTAAAAAGATACCTGTGTTCAATCTTTCACGCATGGTATCCTCCTCAGCTCAGTGCTTTCAGTGCTCTCTGACCGATGTCTTTTCTGAAGTGTGCACCTTCAAAGCTGATGCCTTCAACTCCCTTGTAAGCTTTATCAAGAGCAGCCTGTAAGGTATCGCCCTTAGCGGTCACACCGATGACACGGCCGCCGTTTGTGAGGAATTTTCCGTCCTCGCTGAGCTTAGTGCCTGCATGGTAAACGAAGCATCCGCTTACCTGCCCCTTATCGTCAAAGCCGTTCATTTCGATGCCCTTTGGGTAGCTTTCGGGATATCCGCCGCTTGCCATAACAACGCAGGCACAGCTTCCCTTATGCCACTTGATATCGACTTTATCAAGTTCGTGGTTGTAGATAGCCTCGAATATCTCATAGAGGTCAGCGTCAAGCATTGGGAGAACTACCTGAGTCTCAGGGTCGCCGAAACGGCAGTTGTACTCAATTACCTTTGGTCCCTTTGGAGTGAGCATAAGACCGAAGTAGAGACAGCCCTCGAAAGTGCGTCCCTCAGCGTTCATAGCGTTCATAGTGGGGAGGAATATCTTCTCCATGCACTCCTTGGCGATATCTTCGGTGTAGTAAGGGTTAGGAGATACAGTACCCATACCGCCTGTATTCAGACCCTTGTCGCCGTCGAGGGCACGTTTGTGGTCCATAGAAGATATCATAGGCACCATAGTCTTGCCGTCGGTGAATGAGAGAACAGATACCTCGGGACCTGTGAGGAATTCCTCGATAACGATACGTGCGGAGCTCTTACCGAATTTCAGCTCGTCAATCATGTCATGTACAGCCTTGACAGCTTCTTCCTCGTTCTGAGCGATGATAACGCCCTTACCGAGAGCGAGACCGTCAGCCTTGATAACTGCGGGATAGCTGTTCTGCTCCTTGAGGTAAGCGATAGCCTTGTCGGACTCGGTGAAGACCTCGTAGAAAGCAGTAGGGATGTTGTATTTTTTCATCAGTTCCTTGGAGAATACCTTGGAGCCTTCGATGATAGCAGCGTTAGCCTTGGGGCCGAAAGTCATGAAGCCTTCAGCCTGAAGAGCATCGACCATACCGAGAACCAGCGGATCATCGGGAGCAACGACTACCATATCGGGGTTCAGTTCCTTAGCAAGAGCAACAACGCCGTCGATATCGGTAGCGCCTACGTTGAAACATTCTGCGTACTTAGAGATACCGCCGTTTCCGGGGGTACAGTAAAGCTTGCCGACATTCTTGCTTTCAGCCAGCTTCATGATGATGGCGTGTTCACGGCCGCCTCCGCCTACTACTAAAACGTTTTTCATTGGGGGATTCCTCCTGTATACTATAAATATTGTTCGATAATAAAGGCAGAGACATTTCTGCCGATCCTGTTTTATAGTATAACATATATTTATTTATATTTCAAGTGGGAGCGATGCTATTGCCGTGCGCAATTCCCAAGGTATAAAGTTTAATTGGTCAGAAGAATTAATCTGTAGGGAACGCCGCCCTCGGCGTTCCATGAACTGCCCGTTTAATTTAATATCGGAAGTTATTTCGTCGGTCAAGCCGAGGAAAATGTTTGTTGAACATCTACATTCATGCAAAGGGGAAACCAAAAGGAAGGGGGCGAAAAAGAAAACCGCAGTAAAAGTCGGCATTTCTCCCCCTTCCTTTAGTTTTCCCCTCTGCACTCCCCTTCCTTATCTTTCCCCCTCTTTGCCGACTTTTTCTTTTTTATGGTAAGGCTTAAATGCTTGAGCGCTCGCCCTTAC
>Ga0255346_1000457_pt1 | contig 67602 bp, 48 predicted proteins | sample wastewater_treat_FD_194410 | JGI IMG/M metagenome (GOLD analysis project Ga0255346, IMG submission 194410) | Wastewater microbial communities from Lulu Island WWTP, Vancouver, Canada - plant22 | ecosystem: Engineered > WWTP > Wastewater > Unclassified | place: Canada: Vancouver, British Columbia...
TCCTGTGTCGAGACTATCTATCCGGAGTCGGTTGAGGAGGCGCCGGTAGTTGTGAATTGTGTTTTGGACACATCCGATACGCAATCTCTTTATTTGGCTTATTCCAGCAAAGTCAGCGAGGTTGAAGATTTCAAAATAATTGACAACGCTGATGCGGTATTGAGAGAAATCACTGCCGGCGATACTCTCACTGTGGCCACATTTTCTTTTGAAAGCGATGGTATGTGGAGAACCAATTTCCGTCCTGTAGGTGGGAAGGAATATCAACTGTTGATAGAGATTCCGGGACAAAAGAGAGTAACCGCTATTACCCAAATGCCGGAAATAATAACAATTTACCATTGTATTGGTTCCGCCAGCTCTATTGGAGAAATTTCACGTTATCCCGGGTCTTCATATTGGTCTTTTTTTGCTAATAATACATTGTATTTATCTATGTTCGGAAAAGATAATGAAGGAAATATAGTAATAGCTGATGAGATTGCAACTGACCATCTGTTTGGAGACCAATTCAATGTGACGGGTAAAACTTTTACAGATCTGTCAAAATTGCCGATATTATATACGACTGTTGAAGGGAAACCTCTACACAAACAATATATCAGAATACCCAATCCTGACAAATATATCAATCCAAACTACAATAGTGGCAAAGAAGAATATAAAGGCCAATTCACGGTTGCCACAAATGAAAAATCTATACGAAACCTTACTATTTTGCAGGTTTCTGATGAATTGGATGCTTATTATAAGGATGTTATTACATTTCAAAACAAACACGAGGTGACAGACAATCTGCTTCTTGTCTATGATAGAACCAATGTTTACAGCAATCTCACCAATGCCATCGGAATTTTTGGCGCTTATAACAAATATATACTGCCATGGGCTCCATTGCTATGAAAAGAATATACTACATTGCTATACTATTGTTAATATTTATCGGCTGCGGAAGCCTCTCCGCTCAGGAAACTGTTCCCATAAGGGATACGATAAAGCAGTCCATCATCGTAGACTCGAGGATAATGAGGCAGCAACAGGGGTTGACCACCATTCAGATAGAGGCTATCAAAGGAATAATATCCCCTGCAGGTGAGGGTGATGCAATCAAATTTATCCAGACCTTGCCGGGAGTCTCCACAGGTGCGGAAGGCACATCCTCTTATTATGTTAGAGGAGGCAATTCCGGCAATAATGCCGTTACCTTGGATGGAGTCCCGATCTATGGCATAAGCCACCTCATGGGAATGACCTCAACAATTCCCGCAGAAATTGTAAGTTCAGCCGACTATCGGGCAGGAGGATTTGATGCCGAGTTCAACAATTTTACCTCATCCGTAGTAAATCTTAAGAGCAAAGGAGGAGGGTTTGTAAAGCCCGATTATTCAGCTTTCATCAACAATATTTTTGCGGGAGCTTCAGCCAATATTCCCCTTTCAAAGGAGAAGGCATCATTGCTCCTCTCAGGAAGATACTCCCCTTTCCAACTCGAATACAAGGCATTGAAATCCTTTCTCCCGAAAGAAAAACTCCCCTTTGATAAGTTGCAGACCAATATTTTCGACCTCTACGGAAAACTTTCATACAGGATTGATGATGCTTCCCGATTTGAGTTCTTTCTGTTTGGAACTGAAGATAGCTACGGCTTTGGAAAGGAGGATTTGTCCAAGAATTATCTCAGATGGGGCAATATTGTTAGCAAGGCGACCTACAGTCGGATAATGAAGAGCGGCAGACTCTACGATGCCTCATTGGCTTACAACCGCTTTTCCTCCGGACAGAGACAGGAAGTCTATTTGGAGGGAACCTTGAATGAATTGGCCATCAGATCCGGTCTGAATGAGATTACATTGAATATGAAAACAGAAAAGGAAAGGCGCGGTCATTCTTTTATTACAGGACTGAAGGTGATGTACACCCTGAATACCCCCGGATCATCAAAACTCTATGAGGGAGAAGGTCGTAATGTGGAAAAAGAGGCTTATGTGAGGAATCCGCATCATTCGATCCTGAATACTCTCTATTTCCAATACTCCACCACGGCCATAAGAAACTTCTTTTTTAAGTTATCGCTGAAAGCTTCCCTATACGCTCCCGATCTCCAGTCGGAAATCCCCTCGGAGGGTGGCGTGATGTTCAGACCGGAAGGAAGCCTACTTTTAAGCTACATTTTCTCAAAATATCTTCAACTCGAAGCATCGGTGGACAGGACGGTGCAGTTTTATCATATTCTTGAAGGATTGCCGATAGGATGGTCGATGGACCTGATGGTCCCGGCCTGTAAAAAGAACAAGCCGGAGGAGTCAACTCAATTCTATTTCGGACTAAGTTCACGTCCCGGCAATCATTATCTTTCTCTCGGCGGATACTACAAGTTTATGAATAATCTCGTCTTTTATACCGATGCCACTACTCTGTTCAGCGCTTCCCTATCAGGCTGGAGTGACAATATCGAGATGGGAAAAGGAACATCCTACGGAGGCGAGTTCATGTATCGATATACTGCACCTAAAACTCATATCAGAGTTGCTTATACCCTATCCAAAACAGACAGGACATTCGAGAACATCAACTATGGAGAGAGTTTCCCCGCAAAATTTGATCGTCGGCATATATTGAATCTCGCAGCCTCTTATGGTGGATTCAATAGTGCTTTCACGTTGCAGAGCGGCCACTGGGAAAGCGTAAAAACCTCCATTTACCCCGGAGTGCTTCCTGACGGATCCCCCATTATTCTGGATTATTTCGGAAGGCCCAACAACTACCGGATGCCCACCTACATAAGATGGGATATCGGCTACAGCTTCAAATGGGAAAGGCCGAAGGTCAAACACTATCTGAATGTGGGTATCTTCAACGTCCTCAACAGACACAATGCCTTCACACTCTGGTACGACTCCGAAAACAATAATTGGAAACAACTTTCGTTATTCCCAATCATGCCCTCAATAAGTTATAGGGTTACGTTTTGAATGAGGTAAACTCAGACCTCTACAATTTGCTTCACTGCGATTTACAGGTTCTATTCGGTAACAAATAGCACCTGAGGTCTCTGTTTTTTAAGCATTCTGTTCAGTTCTTTTTCTCTGCCGTTGCAAAGAGAGTTGAGCAGGGCGTGAAATTGGGGTCCGTGGTTTTTATGAATCAAATGACACAATTCGTGAATAATAACAAAGTCGGCGAGCTCCGGAGTGAGTCGCATAAGGTGGATGTTGAGGCTGATATTTCCCGATTTCGAGCAGCTGCCCCAGTTTGTGCGATTATTTCTTACCGTCATTTTACCGGGTTTAAAACCAAATTTGGCTGCAAGCAGCTCAACTCGCTGCGGAAGATATTTTTTGGCCTCTGCCCGAATTATCTTTAAAATAGCCTCTTCCGATATAATACCATCTACTGAAGCTCTTTTGAGCCTATCGTATGGAATCTCTCCGGTAATCAATTTAAGGGGTTGGTCAGGAGCGATCCGAACTGCCTCCTCCTTCCTCTTTTTGCTCTGTTTTAGAAGTGTGGCCGCTATCCACTCCTCTTTCTCCTCAACAAAAGCGATTGCCCTCGAATAGCTGACGAGCCATGGCACCGTTACAGAAATCCCGTTTATCGGGTGTAGAGCCAGTCTCACTCTCCTCGACAGCCTGTTTTTTTTTATAATAATCTCCCCAAGCCTCGGATGGATATATGTTTTTGATTTCACTCTGCACCCAGTAACTCGCAACTCGCATCCCGCACCACTACACACTACAGACTATTAAATACTCCTGCAAAAAGTATTACGCCGGAGGTTTTTTCAACTATGGCATACACGAAGGGATGGTCTGCAAAAAATTCAATCGCCTTATCAGGTTGACCGGGTATTGAGGTCACTCCAATCATCACCGCTGTAACTGCTGCAGCCTCTGTACCCCATTCAGTTACATTTATACGAGCCTTTTGAAGAACCGACTCGATAAAGAAATTATTTATGCCGGAATGAGAAAGCAATTTGTCAAATTGGGCCTTATTAGGTATAAAAGCACGACGAATGCCTAATGCTTGTAACATCTCATTGAGGTTGTATTTATCCTCTATCTCAAACCTGGGGAACCGAAGCTGTACAAGAGCATCATTCGACATTGATGCTAAGGCCTCCGACCAACTCTTCTGAGTGAGGGATGAGAGCAAACTCTCCAAACCATTACCGCCCTTTATGTCAGGCAGGATGACATACATGGCAAACTTACCGTGTGCATAAGGAAGTTCCACGATACTATTTTTCCCAATCTTCCCATAACGGAAATTCCTGGAAGCAACCATATAATCGACCTTTCTTGTTCCTCCTCCATCCAGGTAGAAGGGTTTGGATTTCTCAATATCGTCACTGTTAAACATAGGTTTTCCTGACTCTTCGCTCCATTTTGCCTTGAAATAAAGTGCATTCAGTATTGCAGCGGCAAAATTATCGCTAATATCACTTTCTTCGAGAAAAGGATAGATAAATCCGTTGGTGCTGCGATGTGCCCATTCGTTGATTCGGTCAACAACAACCTTGGGATTTGTAGCATCCACATACTCCACAGGTGCATAGTAAACCTTTTCTGCAATATTGCGAAAAGCATCCTGAACACGGAATTCTTTATTTACAATCACCGCATCAGTCAACTTTACTTCGACAGAATCATCGAGCGCTGGCAACTGATTAAGCAAAAGGTTACAATACTCATTCAGGGCATCTTGGTCTTCTCCATAGCCCAATGTGCTGATAATCTCCGAAGCTGTCTCACCGCTGGCGCCGTTTGCCGAAATTGCAAGGGCATATTGTAAACTTAGCGGAGAAAAAATAATACTTTCGTTTTCCTGCTTATACAAAAGCTTCAGGCTATTTATCGCAAAAGCATTGCCGGCTCCGACATAGGCTTTTTGCGCTTCACTCAATGTCACCTTGGTTATAAGATCTTTCGGAGAGGGAGAAGCAATATCAATGGGGTCTTTTACTTGCGGAACATCGTTTTTCTCACATGCTGCCAAACCAAGAGCAGCAACTAAAAGAACTAGAAGTATGTTTAATTGTTTCATGACTAATAGTAATGAGATTGTTAATTTAATAATTTCTGCCTATTACATATACGCAGTCATTCATTAAATACTTCCATCACTGATTAAAATTTCAACTTTTTATAGCTAAAAACATTTAATGATAGCGCACCGCGTAACCCGAACCCCGCAACATGTAACACGTAACACGCTCAAAAAAGTCCGAACAGACGGGCATCGATCCGATTGGTAATTGAAGCAAAATCTTCAGGCCTGTTTTCAAAATCGAGATTATCGGCATCAATGATAAGCACTTCGCCCGGATATTCCGATATCCATTTCTCATAGCGTTCATTGAGACCGCCGAGATACTCCAGACTCATACTCTGCTCATAATCGCGTCCGCGTTTCTGGATCCGGCTCACCAAATGAGGAATTGAGGATTTTAGATAAATAAGTAAATCCGGCACCTTGATCATCTTCATCATTACCCCGAAAAGGTCCATATAGGCATCGAAATCACGTTGAGAAAGATTGCCCATATCTTTATTGTTGGCCACAAAAACATAAACTCCTTCAAATATGGTTCTATCCTGAATTATGACTTCGTCACTATTTGCAATCTCCATCAAGTCCTTTATTCTCTGGGTGAGAAAATAGACTTCTAGATTGAATGACCAGCGCGGAATATCTTTGTAATAATCTTCAAGGTAGGGATTATAGGTTACAGCTTCATATTTGGGCGTCCAGCCATAATGCTGCGCCAGCATTCGGGTAAGAGTGGTCTTACCGCTTCCAATATTTCCCGCTATACCTATATGCATTGTTCCTGTTTTTGAAACTACAAGATAGCACTATTTTTTGAATAATCCGTATAGGGCACTGCCGGAACCCGACATAGAAGCATATACTGCACCTCTGGCATAGAGAGCCTCTTTTTCTGCTGCAAGGCCTGGATATTTGAGGAAAAGCGACTCCTCGAAATCATTTTTGAGAAGACCCCGCCATTCTTCCACAGGTCTTTTAATGATCTCCAAAATCGACTCCACAGGCTTGCGTGGAGTTACTCCGGCATAGGCCTCTTTTGTGGAGATAAATATATCCGGAGTTACCAATTCAATACGGTAGTCATCAAGCGATATGTCCACAGGAGAAAGAACCTCCCCACGACCGGTAGCATACATCGGACGGTTGTAAATGAAAAAGGGACAATCACTGCCAAGCGAAGCGGCATGACCGGCCAGCACTTCATCATTTAAGTCGAGCGAAAACATCCTGTTGAGCAGAATCAGTGTGGCTGCTGCATCGGAAGAACCGCCGCCCAGACCGGCACCTACAGGAATTTTTTTATAAAGATGGATGGCCACAGGCGGTATATCGTAAATCTTTGCCATCAGATGATATGCCTTTGCACAAAGGTTATCCATCGGATCTCCGTCAAGAGCTGGTCCGTACAGGTGCATTGAAAATTTTTCGGCATAGAGCACCTCCAGAATATCACAACATTCCGGACACGGCACAAAGAGAGTCTCGATATTGTGAAAACCGTCAGGACGTTTCTCTATGATATCGAGACCCAGATTGATTTTCGCATTCGGAAAAAATATCATCTTATCTCTATAAAAGTTCTTTCGCTAACTGCACTTGGAATAGCCGCATTCGAGACATACCAGACAACCCTCCTGATAGACCAGGTTTCTACTGGTGCAATTGCTACACTTTTGGCCGGTCTCATCGCGGGTGCCATCGGGAATATAACGTTTAAGTGCTCTCTCTACTCCATTTTTCCAGGTGTTGATAGATTCACTGTCAAGTTCGAGTCCCTGTACGAGATTGAGGATATCGACGATGGGCATACCATTGCGGATAACACCCGATATGAGCTTGGCGTAGTTCCAGAACTCTTTGTTGAACATATGAGAGATACCTCCAAGTACACTCGGATAACCAAGACCGTCAACATAGTGAAAATCATACCTGGACTTACCGCTCTTGAGATCCTTTTCCTTGACAATCCAACCCTTTTCAATGGATCTGGGAATGACACGGGTATCTTCGTCTACAATACCGGTGAAAATCTCATAAGGCTTTCCGTCTAGCTTGCCTACAAAAGCAATCCATCTCTCCGATCTGTTGCGGAAACGGATGATATCGGCCTCAAGTGTCTGAGGACGCTTTTTAGGTTTGAGTACAGGCGTATCCTTGCTTGTTGAGACAAGCACACCGGAACGGCTGCCTTCACGATAGACGGTCATACCTTTGCACCCCGATTTCCAGGCGGTCTTGTAAACCTCCGCAACAGCCTCCTCGGTGATATCTTCAGGAAGATTGACGGTAACGCTGATGGAGTGATCCACCCATTTCTGGATTTCACCCTGCATCTTTACCTTTGATACCCAGTCAATGTCATTGGCCGTAGCCTTGTAATAAGGGGACTTTTTAAGAAGATCCTCGAGTTCATCTTCACACATTCCCAGGACCTGATCTCTCTCGTAACCATTTATCATTGCCCATGTAAGGAATTTATGATGGAACACGAAATACTCTTCAAAACAGTCACCCATGTCATCGGTATATGTTACTTTGACATTCTGATCATTGGGATTGACCTTTTTGCGACGGAGATAGAAGGGCCTGAATACAGGCTCGATGCCTGAGGTAGTCTGCGTCATCAGGCTGGTGGTGCCGGTGGGGGCAATGGTCAGCATGGAAATGTTGCGGCGACCTGATTTGACCATACGTTTATAAAGGTCGGGATCTTCGGTCTTGATACGGATGATCATAGGGTTGTTAATCTCTTTCGACGCATCGTATATGGGGAATGCTCCGCGCTCCTCAGCCATTATCACTGAAGATCTGTATGCTTCTACTGCAAGTGTTTTCTGTACCTGAACAGCAAACTCTATAGCCTCTTTAGAGCCGTAAGTGAGTCCCAAAGCTGCCAGCATGTCTCCTTCGGCGGTAATACCAAGACCGGTTCTGCGTCCTCCCAGTGATTTTTTGCGGATTTTCTCCCAAAGTTCATACTCTGTCCTCTTTACATAATCATCCTCGGGATCAGCCTTGATTTTGGCCATTATAAGGTCAATTTTTTCCATTTCGAGGTCAATCAGGTCATCCATCAGGCGCATCGCCTTGGCGCAATGATCTTTGAAACGATCGAAGTTGAATGTAGCCCTGGAAGTAAATGGATTATCTACATATGAGTAGAGGTTGATGGCAATCAGACGGCAGGAGTCATAAGGACATAGGGGAATCTCACCGCATGGATTGGTGCTGACAGTCCTGTAACCCTTATCGGCATAGCAATCGGCCACGGATTCCCTGAGAATGGTATCCCAGAAAAGAACACCCGGTTCGGCGCTCTTCCAAGCGTTATGGATAATCTTTTTCCAAAGCGCGGAAGCATCTATTTCCTGGGTAATCTTGGGCTTGTCACTATAAACGGGATATTGCTGCATATATGTATTGCCCGAAAGGGCTGCACGCATAAACTCGTCATCTATCTTGACGGACACATTGGCTCCCGTCACTTTTCCCTGCTCCATCTTTGCATCAATAAAATTCTCCGCATCGGGATGCTTGATGGAAATTGTGAGCATCAGCGCACCTCTGCGGCCATCCTGCGCCACTTCGCGGGTAGAGTTGGAATATCTCTCCATAAAGGGAACTACGCCTGTCGATGTAAGAGCGCTGTTGAGTACCGCGCTGCCGGTAGGTCTGATATGAGAAAGGTCGTGCCCCACACCACCTCTGCGTTTCATCAGCTGTACCTGCTCTTCGTCAATCATCATGATACCACCGTATGAATCGGCAGGACGCTCGTGACCTATCACAAAGCAATTGGAGAGCGAAGCCACCTGATGTTCATTTCCGATACCGGTCATCGGACCTCCCTGAGGAATGACATATTTGAAATCCTTGAGCAACTCAAAAATCTCCGACATCTTCATCGGATTGGGATACTTCTTCTCTATTCTGGCAAACTCCGACGCCAACCGTTTGTGCATATCGTTGGGAGATTTTTCATATATATTGCCGAATGAGTCTTTCAAGGCATATTTGTTGACCCATACATTGGCGGCCAGTTCGTCGCCCTTAAAATAAATCTTACTCGCAGCAAGAGCTTCATCAAAAGAGTACTTCATGATTGACATTTGTAGTATTTAGGCAAGTTAAAAGGGGCCGAAACCCCCCTGACATTATTCCGGGGCCAATAATGCCTGTTTACATATGTAAATTCCGGTACGCAAGTTACAGCAAAATGCATAGGTCTTTCTAATAATATCAACAGGGTTATCAACAAAGTTATCAACAATTTTAACAAAACCTTATCATTCTTACTGTTACATTACTATTACACTTTTTTTACATTACTGTTACAATATTTTGTATTTTTGTGAAAATTCCAAAATCCAATGGGCACAACACGTACTGAAATCTCAACCATCGGAAAAGAAAACCTCATAGACCGTCTTTTCGAAAACACCGGATATATTAATGAACGAACTATAAAACTCTCTGAAAAGGGTGAGTGCTGCACTTCGCATAAAATTCTTTTGGAGGGGATTAATTTCGACCTGGTCTATACCCCTCTCAAACATCTCGGATACAAAGCTGCTCTATGCGCATTAGGAGAAATCTATGCTCTACTGCGCCAGCCGGTTTCACTCTCACTCAATCTCGGGCTCTCAAACCGCTTCTGCGTGGAAGATGTAACCAATTTGTGGTCGGGCTTTGTAGCCGCAGCTAAAGAACATTCTATAAAACATCTCTCCCTGGAGCTCAATCCTTCGCTCACAGGACTATGTATAAGCGTTTCCGCCGCAGGCGTCCAGAAAAAGGGCATCATGGCTAAAGTGCCGGCACCTAAAAACATGGACCTGATCTGTCTTACGGGAAATGTTGGTGCCGCATATATGGGACTTCACGTACTCCAACGGGAAAAAGTCTCCTTCATCAAAGAAAGCTCTCAACAACCCGATCTCTCAAAATACAAACATATTCTGGCTGCATATCTCAGCCCTGAAATCAATCCTTCCGTAGTAACCCGATTTTTGAAAGAGGAACTCTATCCTTCCACAGGACATTTCCTCACCAGAGGCCTGGGCGCAGCTATTTTGGATCTTGTGAAAGATACAGGCTTCGGAGCCAAAATTTATCTTGAAAGAATACCCGTCTCCTCACAAAGTCTGGAAATGGCTCAGGAAATCAATATGGATATGGTTACCGCTATAATCAACGGAGGAGAGGACTACCAATTCATATTCACCGTGCCTATCGAGAAGCACGATGTGATCAGAAAAGAATTTCAGGATTATGATGTCATAGGACATCTTGCCCGTCCGGAAGTCGGCGCTGTGCTGGTAACTCCGGAAGGTGCCGAACTTACCATTCGTGCACAAGGATATGAAGCCTCAGAGAGTTAGCAACAGTTTCTGATACAGGTACTGCAATGTGAGAATTCACCGCGAAGACGTCTTTCCACCAAACTTAACATCCTTTCACGAAGTTCCATATTTGAAATTTTCTCCAGTACTTCGTATGCAAATGCCTTCTGCTGAAGGATGCGGGCTTCTGCCGCAGGTATGCCTCTGGTGCGCATATAGAAGAGTTCATCTTCATTTAAGCGGCCTATTGTTGCTCCGTGGCTACATTTCACATCATCTGCATAGATTTCAAGCTGGGGACTGGTATATGCCTTTGCCATATCGGAGATAAGCAAATTGTGATTGGCCTGGTAGGCCTCTGTCTTCTGAGCGTCCGGCGCTACATTGATACGGCCGTAGAAACGGGCTACTCCCTCATCATCCAGAATGCCTTTAAAAAGCTGTTTGCTAGTGCAGTCCGGCACAAGGTGATTGACATGGATATTGTTATCCATCAGCTGCTTGGAGTCTGTAAGATAGAGTCCTGCCAGGTCACATTCCGCATGCTTTTCATTGAAGTTGAGAAGGATATCGTTGCGTATAACCCCGCCATGGAGCGAGAGAAACACCATTTTAAGAGAAGCTCCCATCTCCAGATTGACCTCATATGAGGTGCTGTGTTCCGCGTTGTTATGCTCGTTCTGCATGATGTAAAATTCTGCGGAGGCATCTCTTTCCAATGTTATGGTCACCTTCTCAGTAGTCCTGAACTTATCCGGTGAGAAAGTATGAGAGCACTGAATTATCCTGCCCGCAGAGCCCTTTCCAAAATTAAAATCCTGCTGCGTAGAAAGGTGCTCTTTATAAGATTTGTGGCGTACGGAGATAATCTGGAGCATCTCTTTCATCACCTCCCCCTCTTCCAGCCGGAGGGAGAAGGGAGTTTTGCCGCCCTGTACTTTTCCATTGACAATAAAGAGCTGCCGCGTCTCTTTCAGAGGCACTTTACATCTGAATTCGCTGGTTAGTGCGGGTGCGTATATATAGTTCTGTTTCATTGTCCGTTAATCAACCAGTCGTAACCCTTTTCTTCGATTTCCTGCGCAAGTTCACGTCCTGCACTTTTGATGATACGTCCCTTGTATATGACATGAATATAGTCTGGTACAATGTAGTCGAGCAGACGCTGGTAGTGTGTGATGACAATAGTTGCATTCTGAGGAGTTTTGAGGCGATTGATGCCGCCTGCAACTATACGGAGCGCATCCACGTCTAGTCCGGAGTCTGTCTCGTCGAGGATTGCAAGTTTTGGCTCGAGCATTGCCATATGGAAAATCTCATTGCGCTTTTTCTCTCCTCCGGAAAATCCCACATTGACTCCTCTGGAGGTGAAACTGCTATCCATATCCACATAAGCCATTCTCTCACGCATCAACTTGAGAAACTGTGCCGCACTCAGTTCCGGAAGCTCTTTCCGTTTGCGATGCTCATTTACTGCTGTCTTGATAAAATTGACATTGGTCACTCCGGGGATTTCTATCGGATACTGAAAGCCGAGGAAAATACCTGCCCAGGAGCGCTCTTCCGGAGAAAGTTTGAGCAAATCCTCACCCTCGTAGAGGACTTCTCCTTCGGTCACTTTATATTTCTCCTTGCCCGCAAGCACTGCGGAAAGGGTGCTTTTACCGGAACCATTGGGACCCATAATGGCATGTACTTCGCCCGGCCTCACCTCAAGGTTTACACCCGTGAGGATTTCACGATCATCTACGGAAACTTTAAGTCCCTTTATTTTGAGCATAATGTTGTCGTTGTTCATATATTATTTCTTTTCTTTTTTATACAATTTAAACCAGTGATAAAGCGAAACCAGACCATTGATAAGATAAAGCCCGCTCACAATCGGCATAAAGATGTGACCTACCGAGATGTGAAGTATAATCTGGGTGATGTTGACAAAGAGCCATACAATCCAGCAATCCCATTTTTTTTGAGCCGAAAGAAATTGTGCCACAAGTATCAATACCGTAACTAATGCATCCAGATATGGTATCGGATCTGAAGGAAACACTCCTACAAACCATTTTGTACCCAGTTGCCGCAATAGCCATCCCCATAGGATTGCCAGAATAAAAACCGATGCTATGGTTATTATTCTCTGGCGCCAGGTAAGCATCGTCACTTTTAGGGCTTTCGGATCTGAAGAACTTTCCTCCCCCTTTTTAGGATGGGTCCACCTGTAATGACCTAAAATGTTTATACCAAGAGAGATCGGCTGGAGAATGAGACTGGCGTAGAGGTTTTTGTTCCAAAACATCAGGAAGAGGAGTACCGTATAGAAATAACCCACCCAGAAGTTGTATTTGCTGTTACGACCGGCCAAAAAGACACAGGTCAGACCGAAAATCGATGTGACAAGGTCTATCAGCAACACCGGCACATCACCGCCGATTGTAAATAGTGTATAGTTTATTACTTCTTTAATCATCCCACGCTTCCTTCAAGTGATACCTGTAAAAGTTTTTGCGCCTCAACAGCAAATTCCATCGGTAGTTGATTTAGCACCTCTCTGGCATAACCGTTAACGATAAGTCCTACCGCATCTTCCTCAGGAATACCTCTCTGGCGGCAATAAAAGAGCTGATCTTCACTGATCCGGGAGGTGGTGGCCTCATGCTCGATTACGGAGCTGCGGTTGTCGCTCTCAATGACGGGGAAGGTATGAGCGCCGCATTTATCTCCAAGCAGGAGGGAGTCACACTGAGAATGGTTGCGCGCTCCGGTAGCGTTTGAAGCCACTTTTACCAACCCACGGTAACTGTTCTGACTATATCCCGCTGAGATACCTTTACTCACTATGCGACTGACGGTATTTTTTCCTAAATGAATCATCTTAGTGCCGGTATCCGCCTGCTGACGGTTGTTTGTTACCGCCACCGAATAGAACTCCGAAGTGGAGTTGTCGCCCTTGAGTATGGTACTCGGATATTTCCATGTAATGGAGGATCCCGTTTCTACCTGTGTCCAGAACAAACGGCTGTTTGAGCCCTTGCATATGCCCCTCTTTGTCACAAAATTGTAGATTCCGCCTTTGCCATCCTTGTCACCAGGATACCAATTTTGAACCGTAGAATATTTGACCTCCGCATCGCGCTCCACTATAATCTCTACCACTGCCGCGTGAAGTTGTGCCTCATCGCGCATAGGGGCTGTACACCCCTCTAGATAACTCACATACGACCCTTCATCCGCAACTATCAGAGTCCTCTCAAACTGTCCGGTACCTCTGGCATTGATACGGAAGTAACTCGAGAGTTCCATCGGGCACCTGACTCCCTTGGGTATATAGCAGAAAGAACCGTCACTGAAAACTGCAGAGTTTAGTGCAGCATAAAAGTTGTCGCCGATAGGCACAACTGTTGCCAGATATTTGCGTACCAAATCGGGATAATCCCTTACCGCTTCCGAAAAGGAACAGAATATGATTCCTTTCTCCGCAAGGGTCTCCTTAAAAGTGGTCTTGACTGAAACGGAGTCAAATACCGCATCCACTGCCACTCCGGCGAGCATATTGCGCTCATGCAGCGGAATTCCCAGTTTGTCAAATGTGGCTTCGAGCTCAGGATCTATTTCACCCGAAGTACTCGTAGCCTTCGGTGCGGCATAGTAAATAATATCCTGGAAGTCAATTTCGGGTATCTCCAGATGAGCCCATGTTGGCAAAGTCATCTTCTTCCATCTGGCAAAAGCCTTGAGGCGGAAATCCAGCATCCACTGGGGCTCTTCCTTTTTACGGGAAATTATACGGATTATATCCTCGTTCAATCCCTTGGGAATGAACTCTTGTTCAAGATCGGTTTCGAAGCCGTGCCGGTACTCTCCACCGGCAATTTCTTCTATAATTTTCCTCTCTTCTTCCATTATTTAAAAAAAATCAACTTTTTTATAAAAATGATGCAACGTTTTTGCCATTTATTGCATCTATATAGTAGGTTTAGGTTTTAGTACACAAGGAAAGGGGTTTGATTCCGGCAGAGGATCAGCCCTTTTTTTTGCACATATACCTATCAATTGGCTGCACGTGATACCACTGCCGCCAAATAACCTATCAATCCCACACCACCCGCGATGATAAGAATGTCGCTCCAACGTATCACCACGGGATAATATTCAACTATAAAATTGCCCGGCATCTTCACCAGTCCCACCTTCTGCTGCAACAGGCAGATTAGGAGTCCCAGAGCAATACCTGCCACGATGCCCAATAGGGAAATCATCCATCCCTCCTTTACAAAAATTTTTTTAATAAGCCGTTCATCAGCTCCCATCGACTTCAATATTTCTATATCGTCGCGCTTCTCTATGATAAGCATCGAAAGTGAACCGAAAATATTGCAAGAAATAATGATCATCACAAAGAGCAGAATGGCATAAATGGCTATTTTCTCGTAAGAGAGAAGCTTGTAGAGAGACTCATTTTGCTGCTGCCGGTTTTTAACCGTAAAGGAGTCACCCAATGCCGCACTCACCTTCTTTTGGAAATCTGCATTCACCACTCCATTAGGCGAAATAACACTGGAATCCGCATAGATTTCGACCGATGTTACCTCATTCTCATACTCAAGCAGGGAACGAAGTGTCTCAACCGGCAGGAACATATATTTCTTATCGAAATTCTGGTCGAGAGAGATGATGCCACCAGGATAGAGCCTTTCGCTGCGAAGTGAAGCAAAAGGATTGACCGGCGACACATCCGCCCTTCTTGAAGGAAAATAGACGTCTAAAGGTGTGACGAAAGCTATCCTCAAGCCCAGTTCCTGGGCGAGCGTATAACCTATGACCACCTGCTTCAGGGCACCAAACTCCAACTCAAAATTTCCTTCCACCACATAATCCTTCAAACCGGTGGCGCTTATATAGGCCGAATCTACTCCTCTTGCAGTAGCGACTATGTGGTTGTCTCCGTATGTTACAAAGACATTCTCCTCCAGCACCTCACAAAAAGAGAGCACAGCTGCATTACTCCTTATCTCCTCAAATCCTTCGCTATCAGTGGTAAAAACCTTTCCCTCAGCGGGAGTTACCAGTAAATCAGGGGTGTAACTGCTGTAGAGTGTGCGTACAATGGAGTCAAAACCATTATAGATCGACATTATCACTACCAGAGCAGCACAGCCTATGGCGATACCCGCCGCAGAGATGCCTGATATGATATTAATCACATTGTGGGACTTCTTTGCGAAGAGATAGCGTCTGGCAATGAAAGTCGAGAGGTTCATTACTCTTTATTGTTGAGCAACTCGTCTATATGCTCGACATAATCAAGTGAATCATCTAAAAAGAATGTGAGTTCCGGCACAATCCTCAACTGTTTGGCCACAAGGTTACCCAACTCCCCACGCAAGCTTCTGTTCTGAAAAGCGAGGATATCCATTACCTTCTGGCTCTTGTCGGAAGGAAATATACTCACATATACCCTTGCAAGCGAGAGATCGGGACTCATCCTCACTCCACTCACCGTTACCATAGCTCCGTCGAAGGCGGCCATACCTCGGCCTCTGATGATTTCAGCCATATCCCGCTGAATCTGCCTTGCCACCATGCGCTGTCTTTTGCTTTCGTTCTCCATAACCTTTCCTTTGTTTTAAATTATTCGAATTTCAGAATAAAATAGTTCTTCTTTCCCTTTTGTACCAAAATATATTTGCTGTCAAGCAGATGCTCCGCTGTCAGCGTGTATGCTATATCCGTTACCTTCTCTTTGTTGATGGAAAGACCGCCGCCTTGAATCATCTTACGACATTCACCCTTGGAAGGAAATACCGATGTAGTTACCGCCAGCATTTCAATAATATCTGAAGGGAGCTGCTCCTTACGGAGTTCAAACTGGGGAACTCCCTCAAATACTGAGAGAAAAGTCTGTTCATCAAGTGCCTTTAAAACCTCAGAAGTGGCATTACCAAAAAGAATGGAAGAGGCATCCAGCGCATTCCGGTACTCCTGCTCCCCATGCACCATCACGGTAACCTCTTTAGCCAGGAGCTTCTGAAGGTTCCTCAAATGAGGTGCCCGCAAATGTTCGGCAACAGCAGCTTCCACCTCTTCAAGAGTAAGCATTGTGAAAATCTTGATATATTTCTGCGCATCTTCATCGCTCACATTGAGCCAGAACTGGTAAAAAGTGTAGGGGGAGGTGTATCTTGCATCCAGCCAAACATTACCCTGTTCGGTCTTTCCAAATTTGCCACCATCCGCCTTTGTGATTAACGGGCAAGTCATAGCAAAAGCATCTCCCGAAAGTTTTCGACGGATTAGCTCCGTACCGGTGGTAATATTGCCCCACTGATCACTGCCACCCATCTGGAGTTTACACCCCTCATGCTCATAGAGCCATAAAAAATCGTAACCCTGCACAAGCTGATAAGTAAATTCGGTAAAGGACATACCCTCGCGCTCTTCACCGGAAATGCGCTTTCTCACCGAATCCTTGCTCATCATATAGTTGACTGTAATGTGCTTGCCGATATCGCGTATAAAATCCAGAAATGTAAAATCCTTCATCCAGTCATAGTTATTGACCAGTTTTGCTGCATTGGGAGCATCACTGTCAAAATCGAGAAATCTGGAGAGTTGGGCCTTGATGGCGGCTTCGTTGTGCCTGAGAGTCGCTTCGTCTATGAGATTGCGTTCAGATGACTTCATAGAAGGGTCACCAATCATACCTGTGGCACCACCCACCAGAGCTATCGGTCTGTGACCGCAATTCTGAAAATGCTTGAGCATCATAACACTCACCAAGTGACCTATATGGAGTGAATCTGCAGTAGGATCGATGCCTACATAAGCGGATGTACGCTCTTTCATCAACTGTTCTTCCGTACCGGGCATCATGTCATGAATCATCCCTCTCCACTCCAACTCCTTAACAAAGTTCTTAGATATCTTTGCCATATTATTCTATATATTTTTATTATCAGTTGAGCTGACAAAGGTAGTTATTTTATAGAGATTAAAAAACCGCTGATGCCATAAATGCAACAGCGGCTATGTCTGCACAGGATACTGACAGAAAGGCATTAACCCACCACCCAGACCATCACGTGATCCTCAAATACCATATATTCTAACTCAAACTCCATCTCTACACCATCCTTATGAGTGAATGTTGCTTCAAGTTCACCATCATCATCGGGACTGAAGCGTTCAAGTTCTATCTGCTCCGCAAAGTCAACTCCATGGAGAGACATTCTTTTGTAGATAGCCTCCTTTGCACACCAATAAATAGCCAGATGGAGGTTCTTATGCCTCTCTGACAGGTCCTCGATCTCATCCTCGGAAAGAGCTTTCGTCTCTACTGCGGAGAAATCACGGTCAAGAGACTCAATATCGATACCCAGTGTTTCATCCGGATGGATGATAATAGCCACAAAACGATTGGTGTGCGCAATACTAATCTCAGTGGCCATATTCTGGAGGTAAGGACGGCCGTTGTCGTGGTGACCCAGATATACCTTATCCTCGAATATCTCGTTGAGAAGGGCTCTGACTGCAAGTTTCTCCCTTCTGCGGGCTTCGCTCTTGATAAAACTCAGGTCTTCGAGTTCATCGTTGGGAATCGGAGCCGAGAGTTCCATCAGTTGCTCTTCACTCTCGGTGACCTCCCATACGAAGATTTGCGCATCATTGTCAAGTTCTTTTTTAAGATAAAGTGCCATAGTTATGAAAATAGGATAAGGCATCCGCCGCCTCCTAAAGCGGGGATAAGTGAATTAAAGTGAATGAGATTGCACTGTATAAAGAGGAAGGCTCGGAAGAGCTTTCGTCAGCATATGGAAATTGACAACTCGGAGGTTCCAAGACAGCGCTGTTTAATTGGTTAACAAGTTGAGATACCAGGATTCGAACCTAGACAGACAGAACCAAAACCTGTAGTGCTACCATTACACCATATCTCAGTAAACTACAAAGGTAAGAATTATTTAATTTAATCAAAACTATTCCACCTTACTATCCCTATTCTCTCATTTTAACCCTTGCCTTTCTCATAGACTTACGGCTCTTCTCTGCCGCAAAACCCATTACGTGGCTTTCAACCGATGCTGCCAAAGTGCTGCTAAGCTTAGATTGATCCTGAGCTGCAACCGCTTCAAGGAAATCACGCACAAGTGCAAAGTCGCCTCCACCATGGCCCGAACCTTTGTATTCCTCAGACTCCTCAATTTCGCTTGACCAGATTTTAGTCTTGCCCGTCTTGAAGTCCCAGGCTGTAAATATGCTCATATCTCCTTCAATGTATCCCTTCGTGCCCATAACGCGGGTTCGGCGACCTCCCCAGGGGGTAAAGGCATCCATTGTAAATGTAGCTGTCTTATCCTCTTCAAACAGCATAGTTGTCACATAATGGTCGGGTTGGTCATTATCACATTGGAATACGCAACGACCATAGCCTGTTGTGTGAAGTTTCTCCAAGATCTCCGCATCATCATTTCTGTTCTTAAGGTCAAAGACTCCGAGGTGCTTCTTACGTCTCAAATATACATCCATTGCCGAGAACGGGCACTCGGCTTCATACGGACAGCCATCGGTACATCTGAATGGCGCACCCTCCGGCATATTTTCCTTTTTGAATAAATGCAGTGACCCTTCTGCTGAAATTACCTTGCAGGGTTTATCTATCAGCCAACGCACGATATCGAGGTCGTGACACGATTTGGCGAGAATAATGGGAGTTGTCTCCTTCTCTACTCTCCATTTGCCACGAACATATGAATGGGCCATATGCGCAAATTCTATCGGCTCCATATGTTGAATGTTCACAACTTCTCCTATCGCTCCTGACCTGATATATTCCCTCAGTGCGATAAAATATGGTGCATATCTCAGCACATGACATACTGCCACTATCCTATTGTATTTTTCCGTCTGACGCAGTATATCCCTGCACTCTTTTTCGGTTTGGGCAATAGGCTTTTCCAAAAGCACATCATAACCAAGCTCCAACGCCTTCATACAAGGTTCATAGTGCAGGTCATCAGGAGTAGCTATTACTACGACATCGGCCAGCTTCGGTTGCTCCAAAAGCTCCTTAAAGCCAACAAACGCGTTTTCCATAGGAATGCCGTGTTTTTTAATCATAGCATCTCTACGACCTTCTATCGGTTCTGCAACACCCACGATCTTAAAGTTCTCCGGATATCTCTCCGCATAGGAGGCATAGAGTCTTCCCCGATTTCCGGCTCCGACTATTATACCTGTAATCCGCTTACCGCCCGTATCAGGTCTTAAACTGCGTAATGGGAAGTGAATCAGCTCTTCCGGCGGTAGTTTTGCAAGCTCTTCGGCTGACATGCCCGCCATACTTTTAGCCATCGCAAACGGGTCTGTAATAGCTAAGCCTGCCGTTACCAGACCAATTTGCTTAAGGAAATCTCTTCTAATCATAATATCTGTTTTAGTGTTATCTGCTTTTGAAATTCCATAATTCGCAATTTACACAATTTAGCCCTATCTTCAACAATTATTTTACAAATATGATCCTGCTAACTATTGCAAGGGTAAGGTTGATGACACCCGCCTCCCGGTTCGTGGGAGTACCAATACCCTTTGCCATGATCTTTGGATACTACATATTTTTTAAGGCCGGTATCCCACCTGTATTCGTATCGAATATCATACGAAAGATCATAAATTCTATCAAAAACAGCAGGTCTGACAGAACAGATGTTGTTTTTTCCACAGTGTAAGCTTGTCAATGCCGCACAACTGTTTACATCCAAAGAGGTAAGCTTGTTGCTATAGCAACTTAAAGTTCGTAACGCCGTACATCCGGTTACATTCAACGCAGTGAGCTGGTTTTCGTCGCACATCAAGGATTCTAATGTTTTATATCCACTCATATCCAACGAGGTAAGCTTGTTATTATTGCATGACAAACTTTCCAATGCAGTACATTCGCTTACATCTAACGAAGTGAGCTGGTTGTCGTAGCACCATAAATCTTCCAACGCCTTGAACCCCTTCATCTTTAAAGAGGTGAGCTTATTGTTGTAGCAGAGTACGCACTTCAATGCCGCACATCCGTTCACATCTAGTTCGGTTAGTTGATTGTTATAGCAATAAATGGTTTGTAATGCCGTACAGCCGCTTACACTTAACGAGGTAAGTCGGTTGTCGTTGCAGGCTAACGTATGTAAAGCTGTACAGCCGCTTACATTGATCGAAGCGAGTTGGCTGTCGAAGCAAGATATTACCTCTAAACTCTTGCATCCGCTTGCGTCTAACACGGTGAGTTGGTTCTTAGTGCAATTAATTGATTTTAAGGTTGTGCTGCCGCCTAAATTTATCGCGGTGAGTTGATTGTTCTCACAACTTAAGAAAGTTACAGGACCATAAATACGGATAGTTTGCGCACCCAATGTATAAGTTTTTTTGCTACTATAATCTTTTACTTCTTCTCCCGCCTCTTTTTTGCCGTTGTTATTTAAATCTATCCACACACCGGAGGAGAGTACATTATACATTATTTGTAACTCTATGGTTGCTCCCACGGACTTGGAAGTGGTAAGGGAAATATAGTCATCCGATTTGACCACTAATCCGTAATAATCAAACTCTTCAATGCTTCCGTCCCCCCAAACATTTTTAAGCGCAAATTCCATACGAAGTTCCTTATTTCCCGGCACTTTGAAAAAATCAGACAATGTGGGGTCAAACTGCTTGCGCGACACATCTTTAAAATCGTCACCCTTTACCGTATAAAAACTGTTGGCAGGAGGAGTAAATTCTGCAACATAGTGTTTAAACGCGCCTCCGCCAAGGTCCATATCAAGAAGCATCGATACCGGTTTATCATCTGCGTTATAAACTCTCATTGCCACCTTTAACTGCGTGGGAGAGTAAATAGTGTCATTACCGACATTTTTTTCGTCATATCCAATTTTTCCCCAGCCTATTCCGGTGGATTCTTTGGGATCGTATTTCGGGAATACCTTGCGTGATTTTCCGTAAGCCTGCATCGTGAAGGTCAAGTCAGCACCCGTAGGACACATTTGGTTCTCATTATCTGCTGCCGGTATCGCTATGGTTTGCAGTACAGGATCATCCAGCATGGGTTTATCGGCATAAATGATATAAAGTGCATCGCCACGTAACCAAGCCTCATTAAATTTCACTTTCTTCAAGTAGTCATCCCACACTATCCATTTGTACATATCACCGCTTACTCCTTGAGGATCGTGGACGAGAAATGAAGTGGCGCCCGCGTTTGCTCCTTTTTTATATCCTATGACGAACAAGACATGTGTCCCGTAGTTTAAAATTACCGGATGTCTTTTTTTAAGAAGTTTTACCATTTCGATTGCCGCGCTTTTTGTCCTGCGGAATGAGGAAGAGGAGACTTTAACATTCCCGTCAATTCTTTCTTCTATGGCATCAATGATACTTCCTGTATCATAACTCCAAAAAGTAATGAAATTGGTATTCCATCCTTGATCAAGTGTAGTGTGTCCAATCTCTTTTACAAACCTGAACAAGCTATTATCTTGTTTGGGATCTAAATCTCGGTAAGAACGTATGAACATCATGGCGCAGGCAGCCCAACAAGTGCTGCCCACCTGCTCCAAGTAGGGTGCCTTCATGGTAATACTTTCTGTCTCAAAATTATAACCTGGGGTAATGGTAACGGCAAGATGACTGTATCTGCCACTTTCAGATTTCGTGGTACTGAAAGGTGCATTGGCTTGAAAAGATAGGGTTAGTTTTCCTGTTTCCTTGTCGTATTTAAAATCAACCTTCTTGTATATTCGTCCATTTGTAGTTACAGCACTTTGCCTGTCTGTCGTGAAAAGACTACAATCTATATCTTCTTCCGCATTAAGTCCTTTATCCACCACCGTTTCTACATCAACGGTATAAGCCGATTTCGTTTTCGAGAAATCTAGGATGATATGTTTACCCAAATTGAACATTTCCATCTCTTTAGCTTCAGTAATGCTGATCTCCTCTTTAGGAGCTCCTTTGTTCTTAGAAGCTTTTATGGATATTTGAAGATTGGAAGGGAATTTCATTACCAAATCTTTGCCCTTGTAATTTACTGTAACTGTTTCACCCGTCACTACAATTGGTTCGCCGCTTGTATTTCCGCCGATCCTCTCCGCCAAACCATCGGCCTCGTAATAGATTTGCCCCATTCCAAAGTACTCCTCGTCGGTAATGAACATGCCGTTGTGCAAATCGTAAATTTCTCCCTCTTCGATCCTGCCGGAATAGAGTACAACTCCATTTATACTGGTATTGTCGTCAAAATAGATCTTCGTCGAAGCATACAAGGTAAACTTATCATCCTTGCCGCTAATCACCATCGAATAGGTGTTTGAATAACTCTCGGTTTCCAATTTCAATGTCACCGTGAAGTTATCGTTGTCTTGATCACTTATTGTGAGTACCTCATCCTTGTATTTCGTCCCAGGAGGGTCATCATCTTCAAAGTTCGATTTTTTCATAGTCTGATCATCTGCCAGGTATGTTCCTTCGACATTGGGAGGGTTTGTACCATAATAAATCGGCATGCCCATCTCTCTGATTGTTTTCATCATTTCGGGAGAAAGCACACCCTTTAACTGCCGGTCTAAAGTAGCCTTCTTGGGATCGACAATTTCTCCGGGGCAGGCGATAAGCAACAGAAGCGATATCGCCATTAAAAAGTAACTGAGTTTTTTCATATCCGATGCGCTTAATTTGCTAATACTAACAAAGTTAACTAGAATTAAGAATATCCGCATTCTGTTTTTAACAACCGGTTAGGTTTACGTAACCACCGGTACGATTTGCGTAATAAGTGGCATAATAAGTGCTCTTTTGTGGGATTTAAATGATGGTTATTTGTGTTTAATTCTTAATTTTAGGGTCAGTTTACCTGAACAAAAACGAATAGTGGTTAAAATGTCTGCCTTTTTTAGACAAGTATGGCTTGTTTGTTTCGCTTTTATATCCGTTCAAACGGGTGCGCAGCATTTGCCTTTTATTAACTACAACACGCACAACGGTTTGCCACAAATTCAGGTGCAGAGATTGTACCAGGACAGCAAAGGCTATATTTGGGTAGGCACGAAAGGTGGACTGGCAAAATTTAATGGTTCCACTTTCCAGCAATTTCTTCATAACGAATACATATATGATATTAGCGAGACTTTAAATGGCGATATCTATTGCATAACGCTCTACAATCTCTACAAACATGAAAGGGGAACAATGAAGAAAGTAGCAGCACTCAATGGAGAAGAGGCATATCTAATCACGGGCAAGGAGCGCTATTGGGTCAACACCAAAAAAGAAGTTAGAGAATATAGGGCAGACACACTCTACCAAAGCATTAAAAGCAATATTGATTTTGAAGGGGTCCTCACGGGGACAACGTATGATCGTGAAAATGACCGCCTCTTGTTTTCGACCTCTACAAATAAGGTCTTCGGCCTAATAGAGAAAGAGATACTGGAGTTGTCCAAATTTGAGTCGCCGGTGATGGTTTCATCCTTTTCAAACGGTCTTATCTATTATCATCTTACTCCTTCGCCGACAGAGAATCTCTATATCGATCCCGAAAGTCAGGAAGTGCTATTGAAATACAAGGATGATACGCATATTCACGACGTTGTAATTCACAAACTTCCCGTTCGACAGCACCTGTTATATAAATTTAATATAAGGCAGTACCTGTTGCTCGATAGCGCAACAAACAGTATACAACCTATTGAATTACCTTTTGATGAAGAGGTTTATCCCTTCATCATAGACAAAGATGATAACTGTTGGTTGGGAACCGACAACGGATTATACCAGATCAACAACAAAGCGTTCCGCGCCTACCCACGCTCATTCATGAACAATTTTTGGACGATGATACGAGGTAAAGATGGAAACTATTATGGGGCGCAGTATAGAGTCGGATTGTTTCAGTTAGACCTAGCCAAGCAAAAAAAGAAGGAGATACTTGTGGAGGGTGCTGTTGGCGCGTATAGTAAGAATTTTTATTACGGCTCGTCGATGGATAAGCAGGGGAACCTCTATTTTCCAACTCATTGGGGGTTGGTAAAATATGACTACAATAGGGCTAAAATATTCGATACCGGTATTTCGATGATATCAAAATATGATCCATACGAAGACAAGATTTTATTTGGTCATGGCCTCGGTATCGGTTTTATCGATGGCGATGAGATAGTTGAAGCTTTTACGGACACTACCGGTAAAATTATAACCTTTTACCCGTCAGCCCTGGGATTCACGTCAACGGGCAATGTGTGGATTGGAAACCGATCGGGGCTGGTGCTTTTCGACAAGACCGACAAACAACTGAAGCATGTATCAAAGCTGCACTACGAGGATTATCCGAAAGAACAGGTGGTATCTATGGCAAAGGATCACAAAGGCAATATGTGGATCGGTGGAAAATCTGAACTATGGCTATATAAAGAGCGAGAAGAGAGTTTCACGCATGTCGGAGAAGATTTTTTCAACACAAAAATCCTCAGTCTTATCTCTCCCGATCCTACGATATTGCTGATCGGCACATCGCGTGAGATATTCGCTATGAGATTAGACAAATTCTACCAGGATGGGACGCTTGAATTTAAAATGTTCAATCACCGAAACGGTTTTTTCAGCGAAGAGGTTGCGCAAAATGGATTCCTTTTGGATGGTGACAGGATCCTTATACCATCGTCAACTTCAACCAGTGAGCTCAATTATAATGATATATCATTTACACCGGATTACTTCAACCTGTTTGTAACTTCCATAAACGAAACCGGTTTAAGTGGAGAAGAGCAGAGCGGCCTACAACCATTTTATGCCGGGAAAGGCAATAACAGACTGACTATTAATTACGAAACCGTAGGTTTCGGATTGCCAACCTATCCGGTCTTCAAATACAAGTTGGAGGGAAAAGAGAATGATTGGAGCGAATGGACACAAGCCGGGAGCGCACATTACTCGGGCTTAGGCTCAGGAAAGTATACTTTCCGTGTCGTCGCCAAAAATGGAGATAAACTTGCGCCCTACGAAGAGAAAGAGAGCTCGGTCGAAATCATTATTGACATGCCTTTCTTCAGAGAACCCTATTTTTTCAAATATGCCTTTTTCATTTTTGCCCTACTGACTCTTATCGTGGCTTTCCTGATATGGAGAACTTATAAAAACCGAATGGCAGTCCGTGCACGCGAAAGAGAGATAAAACTCTTGGAGGTGGCCACTCTTCAAACGCAATTAAGTCCGCACTTCATTTTTAACTTTTTATCCTCTATCCAAAACCTTATCGGTCAAAACAAACCCGAAAAAGCTAACGATTACTTGGTGAAATTTTCGCGGTTGATTCGCGCCTACATGGAATCATCCATCAAGTCTTCAAAGTTGCTTGGCCGATCAAGTATAGAGAATGAGAATAGCATCAAGGAAGAAATCGACTTACTGACAACCTATGTGGATTTGGAAAAAATGAAGTATCCAGATGAAAAAATAACATTCGTAGTTGAGCTGAAGTCCAATGCGCTATTGGATCACTCCATTCCTCCTATGCTTTTGCAACCATTCGTAGAAAATGCAATCAAACATGGTATTCTGCCCAAAGAAGGTACGGGAAAAATTATAGTCAGGTTCGAGGAGAATGGAGATACGCTTGTATGTAAAATCATAGACGACGGCATTGGACGAAAACGATCGGCTCAAATCAAGGAGAAAACTGTTAAGACACATAAATCGAGGGGATTACAGTTGATTATGCAGCGGATAAAACTGCTCAACGAACTTAATTACAACATAAAAATAGAGTTTGAGGATCCGGAATCAGGCGGAACGACAGTTATCATTACCATTCAAAATTAACCCGTTATGGAGAAATATAGTGCGCTTATCGTGGAGGATGTAAAAGAGACCTCCGATTATATTTACCGGCGAGTATCGTTGCTTTGTCCCTCAATCGCGAAAATAGATCAGGCATTGACTCTGAGCGAAGCAGAGAATTTAATCGAAAGCAACAGTTATGACATCCTTTTTCTTGATATCCAAATGCAAACCGGTACCGGTTTCGACCTTTTGAAACGCTTGTCAGATAAAAATGAGATTAACTTCGAAATCATCTTTATTACCGGCGAAAGTGACAAAGAACATGTTTTGAGAGCCATAAAGTTTTCAGCCATAGATTTCTTGTACAAACCGCTGGATGACAGCGAACTGGTTGTGGCAGTAAACAGAGCGCTGGAGAAACGCAAAAAACAAGAACTTAACCATCAAGTTAAATTGCTCTTACAACAAATAGACGAGCACTCCGCGGCAAAACCCTATAAAATAGCGTTTCATCTGCATAGCGGAATCTTGCAAATGATACCCGTTAATGAACTCAAATATATTGAAGCTGACGGAGTAGTATCTAAAGTGTTCTTGAAAAGTGGCGAAACGATAAAAGTGAATAGGAATTTAGGGTACTATAAGGACCTTTTAATGCTCGAATATAACTTTGTTCCCCTGAGCAACAGCATCTTGCTCAATAGGAATTACATCAAACGATACAACCACCAGACACTTAAAGTTACTCTCACCGATGATTCCGAACTTCCGGTATCGCGAAGGAGAGCTAAAGAGTTGAAAGAAACTTTAAGCGAAAGAAAAGGATTAAGCGCCATCATCTCCCCGTTTATCTCAAGGTACGGAGAAAACAAAAAACGGTGACCACAAGAGCGGCGGATCGCTATTAACCTAAGTGCAGGCTAAAAAAGATAATTCATAACGGCCTCGCCGTATTTGAGGAAAAGAAGGGTCCAGAGCAGAAATCTCAGACCTCTGCCTATAAGCATAAACAAGGAACACTTCCAAAATGCAACCCTGTAAAAACCTAGTGCGATTGCAAAAACATCACCTATAAAAGGAAACCAGGTGATAAGGGCCAGAAGCGATCCCCAGCGATCTATTTTTGCTTTTTGTGCAATCAGGGTCTCCTGTTTTACCTTGAACCACTTCTCTATCCACTCCCATTTACCGAGACGGCCGACACCATAAGAAGTGAGTCCGCCCGACCAGTTGCCCAATGTGCCGACCAGCCACACTAACCATGGATTGACTCCTGTCAGAAGTATGCCTATATAGAGAACGGTCGAATTGAAAGGCACAATGGTCGCAGCCATAAATGTGCCTATAAAGAGTCCCAGAAGACCAAGTCCTTGAAGCCATTCCATACTCAGAACTAAACACTAGTTTCTTTTATCTCTGAAAAACTCAGTTACCAGATTGCCACACTCAATATCCAGAACTCCTTTTACCACCTCTGTTTTCGGATGTAGGAGAGATGGAGAAAAGAGTGAATATCCTCTTTTAGGATCGTCGGCTCCATAAACAAGACGCCCGAGTTGTGCCCATGCCAATGCTGCAGCGCACATTGGGCATGGTTCCACAGTTACATAAAGGGTGCATTCCTTCAGATACTTGCCGCCAAGGTATTCCGTAGCCATAGTGATCAACTGCATCTCCGCATGAGCGGTAGGATCGGTAAGAAGTTCAGTAAGATTGTGGCCCCGCGCAATGATATGGCCTTTACACACCACTACCCCTCCTATAGGCACTTCCCCCTGTTTTAGGGCCACTGCTGCCTCTTTAAGCGCTTCGCGCATATATTTTTTGTCGTCCATCGTCTGAAAAGAAATAAAAAGGGGAGCGACCGCATACGGTTGCTCCCCGCAAATATAATATTTCTATCCAATATAAGATTTATATCATATCCAAAGCGCTGGAACCTTTACCAAATCTGCATTAGGTTACCTACGTTAGGAGGAAGTGCAAACAGGGTATCTACAGGAGCATCGGCATCGAGACTTTGCAGCTCTACATAGTAGTTCCTATCCCTGCTGGTTTTAAGTGCGTACACTTTTGTTCGAGATTTATTGAACTGTAAGCTATTTTGGTACTCGTAGGGAAGATTCTTAAACTTAATAACCTCCAATTTACCATTCACTTCTTTGTGATAGAAATTGTTATTTGTTCCACCCGCCTGAAGTAGGCCTTGGTTGTCAAGCCTTATATGATTGTTCATGGATAGACCGGACATGCCTCCAAAATCACTCGGTAAACGAGTTACCTTCCTGGTTTTGAGATTATATTTAAAATGGTGACTGAAGCCATATCCATAATTACAGAAATAGAGTGTTTCGTTATCATTTAGAATAGTTATAAATGAAGGAGTACCTTCACTATCACCTACTATCGCATCAAACTTACCCGTGGAGATATCGTAACGGAAAATTTTTGTAGCTCCACCTTGCCAGCCACCAAATCCTCCGTAAGCAAGATTGTATCTAATAGTGCCAATCAGCGTTTTGCTGTCCGGTGTGATACAATTAATACTTAAAGACCATCCATGAGACCTTTTCATACCATACCCATCAGTATAGGTAGGAATGAATCCTACCGCATCCAGTAATCCTTGCAGTTGAACACTTGCAGTCTCTCCTGAATCCATGTTATAAACGATTAATCCATCGTCAGCAGCATAATCGTCGTAGACATAACGGACATATGTATAATAGACCTCCTTTCCATTGGGTGTTACATAGAAGCTGCCCATAGCAAAATATCCATTCTCTTTACTTCCCCTGATATGCGGCATATAGGTCCATTCGCGCGTTTTTAGGTCAATTAGATAAGGAATAGGGCCACCGGTCCAACCATCTTTGTGATATGCTATTCTTTCCGACTCCTTATTGGAGCTGATTAACATATAGTTTCCGGCTTGTCCCGATCTGTTGGGATGATCACCATACCCCAATATTATCCCCTCCAAAGGCTCTATAATGGGCGATTTACCCTTTTCCCAACGTATAAAGCAGGGGGTTTGCGTATATTGTCCCACCCCACCATCGTCTTTCAATCCGATTGTACCTATAAAGGTCATTGCATCGGATTTTCCCGGTTTGTCGGAACCACCCGGGCCGAACAGCCAATCGCAGGAAACTGCCAGAACCATAACTAAGCAAAATGCCGCAAACAGTTGTAAAACTTTTTTCGTTGATTTCATTATTATCTCTTTTTTATGTTAGTTGTTTACCAATTCTCTTTGGGACTTATCAGCTCCAAAATAAGAGGTTCAATGTGTGGTAATTACAGCACTGACACCTATGAAAGTCTTCAAATTTATGGATTTTTTTTTGGATAAGAAAATATAGAGCCTATTTTTATTACATCTTATTCATCATCTGAGAACAAATAAAAAAAGAGGAGCAATCGCGATTGCTCCTCTAAAATATCTATATTGTGTCTATCCGATAGGGATTACATCATACCCATACCGGGGGCACCTCCGCCCATCGGCATCGGAGGCACTTCCTCCTTAATGTCGGCAAGTGCACACTCGGTAGTAAGCAACATTCCAGCTACTGATGCCGCATTCTCAAGAGCTATACGCATCACCTTGGTAGGATCTATTACTCCTGTACTGAAGAAGTTCTCGAAAGTGTCGGTATGAGCGTTATAACCGTAGTCACCCTTACCCTCCTTAACCTTCTGTACAATCACGCTACCCTCTTTGCCTGCATTTTCGCAAATCATCCTGATGGGCTCTTCAATAGCACGTGCGATAATATTGATACCTGTGGTCTCATCATCGTTATCACCCTTAAGTCCCTTAAGTGCAGAGGTGGCACGGATAAAGGCTACACCGCCGCCGGGGATGATACCCTCTTCAACTGCAGCACGGGTGGCATTGAGAGCATCCTCAACCCTATCTTTCTTCTCTTTCATCTCAACTTCGGTGGCAGCACCCACGTAGAGTACCGCTACTCCACCCGCAAGCTTACCCAGACGTTCCTGGAGCTTTTCACGGTCATAGTCGGATGTCGTGGTTGAGATCTGCTTACGGATCTGATTGGCGCGATCCTGGATTTTCTCCTTCTTACCGGCGCCATTAACAATGGTTGTATTCTCCTTGTCGATTACCACCTTTTCCGCCTTTCCGAGCATTTCTATGGTGGTATTCTCAAGAGTATAGCCTCTCTCCTCGGAGATTACGGTTCCTCCTGTAAGAATTGCTATATCCTGAAGCATCTCCTTGCGACGATCACCAAAGCCCGGTGCCTTTACTGCGGCAATCTTAATAGTACCACGAAGTCTGTTAACTACGAGAGTAGTCAGCGCCTCACCTTCCACATCCTCTGCTATAATGAGCAGGGATTTACCATCCCTTGCTATGGGCTCGAGTACGGGAAGGAGATCCTTCATTGTGGAAATCTTCTTGTCGGTAATAAGTATGTAGGGATTTTCGAGTACTGCCTCCATCTTATCGGGGTTAGTCATGAAGTATGCTGAGATATAGCCTCTGTCAAATTGCATTCCCTCTACCAATTTTACCTCTGTAGTGGTACCCTTTGCCTCTTCTACGGTGATTACACCATCTTTCTTAACTTTGGACATTGCATCTGCGATGAGCTTGCCGATAGCGTTGTCATTGTTTGCTGAGATAGTGCCGACCTGCTCGATTTTAGAGTAGTCGTCACCTACGGGAGTAGTCTGAGACTTCAGGCTCTCCACAACAACGGCAACTGCCTTGTCAATACCACGCTTGAGGTCCATGGGATTGGCACCTGCCGTAACATTCTTAAGTCCTACATTGATGATGGACTGTGCGAGAACCGTAGCGGTAGTAGTGCCGTCACCGGCCTGATCGTTGGTCTGTGAGGCCACCTCTTTAACCATCTGTGCGCCCATATTGGCGAATCTGTCCTCTAATTCAATTTCTCTAGCTACGGTAACTCCATCCTTGGTTACCTGAGGAGCACCGTATTTCTTGTCAATAACTACATTGCGGCCTTTAGGTCCGAGAGTGACCTTTACTGCGTTGGCCAAAGCATCTGCACCTTCTTTAATGAGGTTGCGTGCTTCTATGTCAAATTTGATTTCTTTTGCCATAATATGGAAATTTCTTTAATTATTTAAGTACTGCGACTACGTCTGACTGACGCATTATGAGATAATCTTTACCGTCAACACTAATTTCGGTGCCGGCATATTTGCCGTACAATACGGTATCGCCTACGGTGAGCTCCATAGGTTCATCTTTTTTGCCGTTTCCTACGGCTACTACAACACCCTGCTGGGGTTTTTCTTTTGCGGTGTCCGGAATGAACAATCCGCCTGCGGTCTTGGTTTCCGCCTCTTTAGGTTCGATCAGAACTCTGTCTGCCAATGGTTTAATCTTCATAATATGAAATGTTTAATTTTTTAAATCTTGTGCTTTAATTTCGGCAAAATAAATGCCACCGGCATATTTCTGCCAATTTGTCACAGTATTTTCTTTACATTTGCAAAAAAATTGATCTACGATGACAAAACAATCACTGATAGCTATTATAATTGCATCGATACTACTGCTTAATACCTGCAAAAACACCGCTGATTTGCCGGCCAGACCATTTCCCACTCCACAGGTACCCGCAATGCTCAGCAGCAACATGCAGCAGGCTTTCCAATATATCTCCCTTCATTTCTGGGATAAGTTGTACGCTCCGGGGGTCGAATACTCCAAAGATACCACTTTGGTGATGGGAGTCACTCACGACGATTTCGAAGAGGCTTTTGCTATATATCTCACGGCGCTGGATAATGTGACCCTCCCTGTAATGAATGCTGCTCAGGATACTATGCTTGCCCGCGCATCCAGACACAAACTCTCCCATCCGGAAAGCAAAGTGTGGGAAACCATCACCGAGCTTTCTGAGAAATATCTTTACGACCCCAATTCTCCCTACAGAAACGAAGAGATATTTCTCCCCGTACTGGCTCATCTCAAGGAGTCGCCTTTTACTACCGACGAAGAAAAAATGCACTATAGCCATTTGCACCGCTTATGCTCTTATAACCGCATCGGCACAAAGGCGGCAGATTTCAAATATACCCTAAAGAATGGCCGAACAGGCACCTTGCACCAGGTAAAAGCCGAATATGTGCTGCTCTTTTTCAGCAACCCGGAGTGTCAAAACTGCAAGGAGATAATCGATGCTCTCGTCGGTTTGCCTGAAATATCGCAACTTATAGAGCAGAAGAGAATTGCCGTACTCAATATATATCCGGATGCAGACTTGGCCGAATGGTACGACTACCAGTCGAACTATCCTGAAAACTGGATTAACGGATATGACCAGGATTTGGTACTGAATATGCAGACCATTTACAATATCCGCGCAATACCTTCACTCTATCTGCTTGACAAAGAGAAGAAAGTTATTTTCAAGGATGCCCCGCCTGAAAAAATCATCCCCTGGCTTCAGAAGAATGTCGGCTGGTAAAGCTTTTGCATCTATTTATCGCAAAAGTGCTATCTTTGAGCCCCTATTTTATGAAAGTTATATCTCCTGTTGGCCGTTTAGCCTTCCCGTTAATACTCTTCACAGCCCTTCTGTTGTCACAGAATCGGGCAGCGGCGCAGTATTACACACTCGGCAACGACCCCGCTAATGCAAAGTGGTCAATCATACGGGGAGATACATACAAAATCATATATCCGCAACAGACCGACTCCCTGGCAAGAAGGTATCTCTATCTTTTTGAGAAACACCGGCACACCAACCTTGCCGGACTCAGGATAGAGTCACCTAAAATGCCCATAATCCTTCACCCTTATACCACTACAAGCAATGCTACCGTAGTGTGGGCTCCAAGGCGAATGGAAATATTCACCTCGCCGCCGGCAACCGGAGGATATGCCCAAAACTGGGAGACACAACTGGCTCTCCACGAAGGGCGACACCTCGGACAGATGCAGCACTACACAAAGGGGGTGTTCAGTTTTTTCAACATACTCTTTGGAGAGCAGTCGCTGGCACTGGGCATAGGATTTTACCCTTCTGTGTGGCTTCTGGAAGGAGATGCAGTCCTAAACGAGAGCGACTTTTCCAACGCCGGCCGCGGTAGAAGCGGGGATTTTCTGATGTACTACAGAACAGCATTTCTACAAGATGATATCCGGTCATATTATCATTGGAGGTATGGTTCATATCGGCATTTTGCTCCCAACAAATATGCTTTCGGCTATATGCTGACAAGTATGATGAGATATGCATCCGGTAACTATTATGCTACCGGTGATGCAATGTCAATACAGGTAAAAAGATGGTGGGATTTCTTCGGCGTATGGAATACCAGCTTTATCAGGGCCACGGGACGCACACCCAGAAGACACTGGCGTTTGGCAGTCTCATTCATGAGTGATCTGTGGCAGAAGGATTATCTCAGCAGAGGACCCTATCACATAGCGGAGCCTTTGCTTGCTAAAGAGCCCCGTATATACACCGGTTATACCGACATTCTTCCGACTGAAAAGGGCATTATTGCTACTAAAAGCGGGTACCACGACTCCAGGATGCTTGTAACAATAGACTCTCTCGGAAAAGAACGTAGGATAAGACCCTTTGCACCCACCACCAGTAATATTATATCTGATGGGGATAGCACCCTTATATGGGCTGAAACGATACCTGACCTGCGTTGGGAACTGCAAAATTTCTCCATTATACGCAGCTATGACCTCAATAGCAAAGAAATCAGAGATATAACCTCCCGCACCAAATATTTCAACCCTGCACTTTCTGCTGACGGGCAATCCCTTTTCGTGGTAGAATATCCCATTGGAGGGGGATCCCAACTGGTGCAGATAGACAAAAAAGAAGGTTTTGTGATAAAGAGAATCCCGGCACCGCCCGGAGGTCAGATTACCGAAATAGCACAGATCGGCGACTCGCTGTACGCATTGATTATAACCGAATCCGGAATGGGAATATACTGGACGGGGATCTCCTCAGACAACGGAGTATGGCACAACGAAATTCCCGATCAGCATAAATACATTCAGGATCTGACCGTTAGCGACAACAGTCTCTGTTTTACATCCGATCTGGACGGCCTTGTCAATAGCTATATCTACAACCCCGACCTTAAACTGATGCGCAAACTCACTAACTCGCGTTTCGGGGCCAAATATCCACATATTGACAATAATTCCGGACGCCTCTACTGGGCCGACTTCGGACTCAAAGGTTACCAACCCGTATCGGCTCCGCTGGATTCACTGGACTGGAGAGTGGCAGATTTTGGTAAACCCTTTATAAATAATATTTCCGAACATCTCTCACGCCAGGCAAGACTCAATACCGAACCTCTTTCCGAAGAGGAAGATGCAGCTCTCAAGGCAAGGATAGATTCCCTCCCTGCAAAAAAGTATAAAAAACTGCCTCACCTGCTTAGAATTCACTCCTGGGCTCCTTTCTATGCTAATATCAACAGGATTATGAATATGAGCTACGAACATTTCTATCAGTTGGTATCAGTCGGCGCTACGGTTATTTCCCAAAACGATCTGAGCACTGCCACTATGCAGCTCGGATATTCATACCACAAAGGATTCCACTCCGGACACCTCAATTTCAACTATTCAGGACTCTATCCTGTATTGGAAATAGCAGTAGATTACAACGACAGACATCGCACTAACACCACAATTGAAGAGGTACACCACCATCAGACTATTTTACCGGCTCATCCGGGAGTAATGCCCGGAGAGGTATATCCGATAAGATACACCATTGACACAACAGACATCCCCTCCTGGGATGTTTCATTGAGAACTTATGTCCCCCTCAATCTCAGTAAATCGGGCTGGAACAGCGGTTTGATACCCCAGTTGAGATATGATTTCAGTAACGATAAATACTCCCTTTTCGGACATAAAGGCATCTATCGCCACAGTCTGACCTACGGAGTGCGTTACTATAAGATGCTCCCCAACCCAAAGAGTCGTCTCTTCCCCAAATGGGGTTTCGGCGTCCAAGTCAGTGGAGCATATTCTCATGGACCTCACAACCCCTCAGGCAATATTGCATACTTCTATACTTACGGTTATCTGCCGGGCATTCTGAACAATCAGGGAATTAAACTCTCAGCCGCATATCAAAAGCAATTCAATAAGAGAGCATTCGGATATCTCCCCAATTTGGCTTCAATGCCGAGAGGTTTCGACAACATCGTGCTGATGGATTATGCCAAATTCACCGCAGATTATGCAATCCCGATCTATCTCGGTGATGTCACCTGGCCCTGGCTCTACTATCTTAAGCGCCTTCAGATAATTCCTTTTGGCGACTTCGCCATTAACAGATCTTCCTGGTATCCTCAAAACGGAATTATTAAACCCATCGACCAAAAATATCTCTACTCATATGGAGTGGATGTTCTTGTCAATGCCCACCTCCTGCGTATCGGAAGTGAACTTTCATTTGGATTTCGCTATGCGAGAACAAGTTTAGGTACTAATTATTGGAATGCACTCTTCAGCACAGGCCTGTTTTAAAATTTTATTGAATGAATAAGACTTCCGCACTTAAATTACACTGGTTTGACTGGTTCCTGATATTGGGAGTCACGATCACGAGCATCATAACCTCTGCATTTGCGGAACGTTTCGATTGGCTGGGGCTTATAATCAACATTACGGGCATCATAAATTTGGTGCTCTGCGCCAAAGGCAATCTGATAAATTACTTTTTCGGTATCATATACAATGCGCTCTACATCTATGTGGCATTTTCCACAAAACTCTACGCCGATTCTGCCATATATCTGCTCTATTATCTGCCAATGCAGTTTGTTGGATGGGCCAACTGGAAGAAAAACCAAAATAAAGAGAGTGGAGCGGTGATAACCAGGCGCCTCACTATGAAGAGTGCTGCCCTGCTTATTGCAATCGCAGCAGTACTTGTTCCGTTGTTTGCATGGATACTTGCTCTGCCGGTCATCGGAGATGCTCAGCCGTGGGCCGATTCCGCTACTACCGTAGCCTCAATCATAGCGATGTATATGATGGTCAAGGCCTATGTTGAACAGTGGTATATCTGGCTTGTGCTTGACGTGATTCAAAGCGTAAAATGGCTTGTTGAGACCATTCGTGGAGGAGAACACGCCACTATGATGCTGATAATGTTTCTCTTTTTCACGGCAAATGCCATCTATGGCCTCATTCAGTGGAATCGTCTTGAGAAGAGTGAAAGTAATCGGAAATGACCTTTGCCAGATGAGGTCCGACACACTCTCTGAGCTCTTCGAATGATGCCTGACGAATGCGCGTTACGCTTTTGAAGTGTTTTAAAAGTTTGGTCTGTGTGACTTCTCCCACCCCTTTTATTTGTGAAAGTTCACTGCGGATCTGCCGTTTGCTACGTCTGCCCCTATGATGAGTCAGACCAAATCTGTGCGCTTCGTCACGGATTTGCATCAGCAAACGCAGGGACGTAGAGTTTTTATCGAGCCAGAGCGGTGTTGGATCTCCGGGGATTATAATTTCCTCAAGCCTTTCGGCAATGCCTGCCAGTGCTACTTCACCTGCAATACCGAGCTCTTCCAGTGCCTCATAAGCAAAGTTGACCTGTCCGCGTCCTCCGTCGATAATTACCAACTGTGGCAGAGATTCTCCTTCGGCAATCATACGTGAATAGCGACGGTTGACCACCTCCTTCATCGATGCGTAGTCATTTGCCCCAACCACGCTCTTTATGTTGAAGTGACGATACTCCTTTTTACTTGGAACTCCCTCCCTAAAAACCACGCATGCTGCAACGGGATCCGTACCCTGAATATTGGAGTTGTCGAAGCATTCGATATGGACAGGGAGCTTATCCAGACTCAGATCCTTTTTAAGATTGGCGACTATACGTTCACGATGCTCATCGGGCCGGAGCGCCTCCTCCTGTTTTAGGCGGTTTATCTTCATCTGGGCGGCATTTTTACGACTGAGCTCCAGCAATGACTTTTTGTCACCTCTAACGGGAATATGGATATTCTTCCCCTCAAATTCCTGGTCAGGTAAAAAAGGTACCAGCACCTCGGAGGAGAGTTCACCGAATCTGGAGATTATTTCTGCTATAATTTCGCTCAGAATCTCCTCCCTGCTTTGTTCAATACGCACCTTAAGCTCCATGTTGAAGGAATGTACAATTGCACCCTGCCTTACGCGTATAAAATTGGAAAAGACGTCATTCCCCTCTTCGACAAACGAGACGGCATCTATGTCCTTTCCACCAAAGCCCACTATCACAGATTTGCTATAGTACTGCTCAAGCAACTCCAATTTTTCCTTATACTCCTGTGCCTTCTCAAACTCCAAACGTTGCGAATGAAGACTCATTTTCTCTTTAAATTCGCGCTTTAAGGAAGAAAAATCACCTTTTAGCAAGGAAGCGATACCGTCAATCTGGCGATTGTACTCCTCTTCTTTCATCAGTCCGACACAAGGTGCGGCACATTTACCGATATGATGGTTGAGACAGGGACGGTATTTGCCGGAGGAGATATTTTCGGGAGTAAGTGAAAGCTTACAATCGCGCAGCTTATAGAGGCCGGAAATCAAAAGGATCAGCTGATTTGCGTGATAAGCTGAACTGTAGGGTCCGAAATAGAGAGATCCATCCTTAACATATCTTCTGGTGGTGATTATTCTCGGGAAAGGTTCGTTGCGAATGCATATCCACGGATAGGTTTTTCCATCCTTCAGGAGAATGTTGTATTTCGGCTGAAACTCCTTGATAAGCAAATTCTCCAGTAAAAGCGCATCCTGTTCGCTTCCAACTACGGTATACTCCAGATCTGCGATTTTCGAGACCATAACTCTAGTCTTGCGATCGAGGGATTCAGGCGGTCCGAAATATTGAGAAACTCTTTTCTTCAGGTTCTTTGCCTTACCTACATATATTATCGTCCCCTCCGAGTCAAGATATCTGTAAACACCGGGGTTTTGCGGAAGAAATTCTATTTTATCCCTCACTTCCATTTTTTGAGCAAGATATGAGCAAAATATGTATATTTGCGGCAAACTTAAACCTTGCCGGCTGATGGATAAAACAAAAGTAATCAATAAATCGGACATAATGAAAGTCATTAAAATGAAAGGTCCGATTGGTTGGATTGTGTCAACGCTGGCTATGTCCATTCTGGGATTTAATAAAGTTAATCGCAGTTTTTACCGTTGCAGGCACCTCTCCGGCCCTGATTTTTCCGAAGCCATACTCAAAGATATAGGCATTTCCATAGATGTCAATTCTGCACAACTCGATTACCTGCCCCTTGAAGGGCCGTTCATCACCATATCAAATCATCATTTTGGCGGAGCAGACGGACTGATGCTAAGCGCGATAGTGGGTGCAATCCGTCCCGACCTTAAGCTTCTCACCAACTTTCTCCTCTCAATGATTCCCACACTGGAGGCGAGTTTTATACCGGTCAATCCCTTTTCCGACTCCACCAGCAAACGTAAGAGTATTGCAGGTCTCAGGACGGCAATGGAACACATCGAAAAGGGAGGCTGCCTGGCCCTATTTCCGGCAGGCGAGGTTGCCACTATCCAGAAAGGAGATAACCGAACTTCACTCAAAAGTGGCAGAGTGGTAGAAGATATCCCTTGGCCTTCCAATATGATTAAGCTCATAAAGAACGCCAATGTGCCGGTTGTGCCAATTTACTTCGAAGGTGAAAATAGTCGTTGGTTTCATTTTTTAGGCAGAATTCACCCGATGCTCAGGACCTTATCTCTTGCCAACCAACTCTTTAAAAAGCGTGGCAAGACTATCCCTATGCGCATAGGCTGGCCTGTTTTCACTTCGGAAATTGCCGACTTTGACAATCTTGACGATCTGGGACGCCACCTCCGAAGCAGAGTCTATGCACTTCAAGCAGAATTTGCGGACCCCAACAAGGAGAATAAAGTGGAGCATGTCTCCCCGATAGCCCTTCCTAAAGATCGCAAGGCGATACTTAAGGAGTTATCCCGAATCAAGGATAAGAAACTTTACCAAACGGCCCAGTACCATTGCTTCCTGGCGAACTACGAAGATATCCCCAATCTGATTCACGAGGTAGGTCGCAGACGCGAAGAGGCCTTTAGAGCTAGCGGAGAGGGCACCAATACAGCTCTGGATATAGACAACTTTGACCAATACTTTAAACATCTGATCCTATGGGACTCCTCCCAGAAAAAACTTGCGGGCGCCTATCGTCTCGGCATTGGAGAGGAGATATTTGCTAAGCACGGTGGTATCAGCGGATTCTATTCATCCAGCCTTTTCGTCTATAAAGAAGAGTTCGAACCTATTCTGCGCAAGACTATAGAATTGGGCAGAAGCTTTGTCAGCGTCGAATATCAAAAAGAGGCACTGCCCTTAATGTTGCTCATCAAGGGACTTATGCACTCCGTGATGCTCTATCCCGATGTAGAGTATTTACTGGGTCCCGTGAGCATATCCAACTCTTACCCAAGATTTTTCCAGAGTCTGATGTTCTATTATATAATGGAGCAATGCAGCACCGATTTTGGACGCGACCTGATATCACCACGTAAACCTTTCACACCTGATTATCTTAAGACCGATCCTGAATATCTGCTGATGGGCAAGATGAGCACTTTAGAAAAGTTTGACAAGTATCTGATGCGCCTTTCTGACAACAAATATCGTATGCCTACCCTTGTCAAAAAATATATCAAAATCAATTCAAAGATCATCTGTTTCAATGTTGATCCGCTATTCAACTACTGTCTGGATGGGCTTGTGCTGCTCAAAATCGCAGACTTCCCCAAACAGGAACTTCTGATGATGACAAGGGATATCGAGAATCCTTTCGAGCGCGAAAAGATATTCAATCATTTCGGCTATTCACTCAAAGATTAAAAGATCAAGAAGCTTTTTCAGGGCACGGGGTCATACCCGGAGCCGCCCCATGGGTGGCAACGAAGGATGCGTTTTACTGCGAGGTATGTCCCTTTAAATACTCCATGTTTGCGTAGGGCATCCATAGCATACACCGAGCAGGTTGGAGTGAACCTGCAGGCATTGCCTACATATGGAGAGATAAAAAACTTATAGAACTTCAGCAGCATCAGCAGCGGGAAGATCATTACCTTCCGTACCACTGCCAGCGATTTTGACCAGAATCTCTCCCATTTTTGAGAAAATGGAGCCATAATCCTTTATTTCTTTTGCCACATAAATAAACATCAAGTCACAGAAAGGCTCTCCTCCCAAAAGGTGTTTCAGGTGTCTGTAAGCCTCACGCATCCTCCTCTTCAGAAGATTGCGCACCACAGCACGTTTGAATGATTTTTTGGGCACGGTAAAGAGTGCGCGATGACACTCTGAGCCGGTGTTATTTCTGTATAAAACCCTTAAGGGGTATCTGAACACGACATCCCCGCTTTCCAAAAGAGCATCAATGTCTTTTTTAAAGCAGACCCTCTCGTGTTTTGGAAACCCGAAATCCATCTAATGCGACTTTTCGAAATAGTTGAGCAAAGCCTTTGCTATTGAAGGGGCTTCAGGAGTGGGTGCCTCTATCTCAGTCTTGAGTTTTGCATCTTTCATAGCTTTGGCGGTGGTAGGGCCGTAGGTGGCGAAGAGTAGTGAGCCCTGTTGGAACTCGGGATAACTTTCAAGAAGAGATTTTACATCTGAAGGGCTATAGAATACCACCATCTGATATTTACTCAGATCAAGCGAACTCAGGTCAGCGCTTACCGTCTTCACAAAAACCGCACTGCCGTGTTTGAGTTTTGCCTTGGTGAAAAGCTTTTTCACATCGGGACGAAGCCCATCCGTACAGGCAATCAGGAACTTTTCCCCTTTGTGTTTTGACCCAATGTTATCCACCATTGAAGAGATTGTACCGTTACCGAAAAAGATTTTCCTCTTTCGATAAACAATATAAGTCTGGAGATATTGTGCTATCAATTCTGATTGGCAGAAATATTTCATCGTTTCGGGGACAGTCACCCTGATCTCTTCACATATTCTGAAAAAAGCGTCTATGGCTACCCTTGAGGTAAAAACTACAGCCGTATAGTCAAGAATATTGACCTTATTAGCTCTGAACTCCCGGGCTGTGACACCCTCCACGGTAAAAAAAGGATGAAAATCCACATTTACGCCATATTTTGAAATAAGCTCCGTATAGGGAGAAGCGTTTGTGGGAGCGGGTTGAGAGATTAAGATGTTGTCAATTGTCATATATCAAAACCTTACTGCTATGTCTGCCAAAAGGATGACAGGCAGCAATTCCAGGCCACAAAGATACAAAAAGCCTAAAAAATGCGAAAATCCTGAAGAAATAAATATTCCCATACTTTTGATTAAGTATAGCAGATACCATACGAGAAATATCACTCCCAGGCATATCAGAACCACAATATGTCCCATATCAGGAATAATGCGCAGAATTACAGGTACCGGTAATGAAGTCAACGTCACCATTATTGTCGCCGAAAAATTGAGACGATAAACATTCTGTACGGCCTCTTTTTTACCCCATAACCACGACATAATCAAAAATGAAAGTTGCTTGAAGAGGAAAAAACCGGCAAAAGCGGCCAAAGTTAATAAAAAGCCATGTGCTGCGACTCCGGATCTGCAGAAGATGAAGCTAAGTAGAGGCAAACAGATCAAAAATGTCACCCGTATTGAGACATTGTTATAATTCTCGTTGAATACTTCTCGGATTTTCCGCTTATCAGTTAATACCGAAAAAGAACAGAAAGTCGCGTTAATGACCCTGCGGTTAAAAATAATGAAAAGAACAAGCAGAGAAGCGACAACGATGGAGAGAATCATATCATTCTCAACAGGCTGTATTGGCATTGAATAGGGCTCGGTGACAAGGGAGAGACGGCTCTCCGGCCAGCAATCGCCTATGGACCTTATGGTATCCTGAACATTCATCAATTGCTTCTTTTGGCGTTGTAGCCCATTGAATGGAGCAATGTGACAATCCTGTCGCGGAAATCTCCCTGAATAATGATTTCACCCTCTTTAACCGAACCGCCCACACCGCATTTACTCTTAAGAGTTTTGCCTAGTGCAGCCAGATCCTCTTCACTTCCAACAAAACCTTTTACAAGGGTAACCTGTTTGCCACCTCGATTACGACGGTCAATGGAGACAATCAACCGCTGCTTTTCCGCAGGAATAGTCTCCACCGGAGACTCATCTCCGCCGGTTTCATATTTAAAGTCGGGATTGGTTGAAAAAACTACTCCCAATCTGCTTTTCCAGTCGTTGTCTGACATAGTGGTTCTTTTTTTGCAAAGGTAGTCATAAATATTTTTAACTTTGCTGCTTGTATAAAAGTATATAGATTATAGCAGATATTATGAATTCAAGGAAATTCACCCTTTACAACAGAATCATTGCATCGGTAATCCTACTGGTTGCGGCAGTTGTCTATCTAATGACCATCGAGCCTACTACCAGTTTTTGGGATTGCGGTGAATTTATCGCATCTTCCTACAAACTTGAAGTCGGACACCCGCCAGGGAACCCGGTTTTCCAGCTTTTTGCTCGATTTTTTACAATGTTTACGGGCAAGATGCAAGCTGCGGCGGCAGTCAATGTTATGAGTGCTGTTTGTTCGGCTTTCACCATCTTTTTCCTCTATCTGACAATTGTCCATCTGGGCATGCGACTCAATGAGAAGAGTGGCAAGGATCTTTCCATAGCTAATGCAATAGCTATTTATGGTGCCGGTGTAGTTGGAGCACTCGCATACTGCTTTTCCGATACATTCTGGTTTTCTGCAGTCGAGGCTGAGGTATATGCTATGTCTTCCCTCTTTACGGCAGTCGTCTTTTGGGCAATCCTAAAGTGGGAAGAGGAGGCTGATAGCAAATATGCCAACCGATGGATTATACTGATATCCTTTCTGATGGGTCTCTCCATAGGTGTGCATCTGCTCAACCTTCTGGCTATTCCCGCCATAACTTTCATAATTTATTACAAAAAGGCAAAAAAGGTGAACTGGAAGAGTGGTATTGGGGTGCTGCTCCTTTCGGGTGCAATCATTTTGACTATTATGATAGGCGTAGTCCAGTATCTACCCAAGATTGCCGCTTTCTTTGACAGAATATTTGTAAACGGTTTCGGTGCTCCTTTCAATCTGGGTGCAACGATATTCCTCGTGCTGCTTCTGGTAGTCTGCTTTGTCGGAATGTACCGGCTTAGGAAAAGGGATAAAGCGATTTTACATACTATCGTACTCTCTTTTACCACTATCCTTATCGGTTTTTCGACCTTTGCTGTAGTGGTTATCCGTTCAAGTGCAAATACTCCGACCAATGAGTATCAACCCGATAATCCCTATACCCTTGTAAGATACCTAAGCCGTGAGCAGTACGGCAGCAAGCCGATCATTTACGGACAGGCTTACACATCTCCTTACGATACTAAAGATGTGCATTATTATACCCCTCTGGACGATCGTTACTACAAAGCGGAAAACATCGAAGTAATTTTTCCTTCGAAGGCTAAAATGTTCTTTCCAAGAATGTGGTGTTCGTTTAAGCAACAATATGTAACATTATATGATAGCTACGCAAAGGTCAAGAACAACCGTACGATAACAGTCAGGGGCGAAAGACAGGTAATTCAGATGCCCAAATTCAAGGATAATCTGAGATTTTTCTTCGATTATCAGCTCAATTATATGTATTTCCGCTACTTTATGTGGAATTTTGCCGGAAGGCAGAATGATTTTCACGGACAAGAGCCCTCCGACCTGATTTCAGGCAACTGGGAGAGCGGTATCGGATTCATTGACCGAATGCGTCTGGGAGACCAATCCGAGGCACCGGATATCCTCAAGAACAATAGGGCTAAAAATCATTATTATTTCCTCCCTCTGATACTGGGTTTAATAGGATTTTTCTTCCAGCTGCGCAAAGATGAACGCAACTGCTGGGTAACCTCGCTGCTTTTTATACTCACCGGGATCGCCATTGTGGTTTACTTAAACCAGGAGCCTTTCCAGGTTCGCGAACGTGACTACGCCTATGCCGGTTCATTCTATGTCTTCACCATCTGGATAGGCCTGGCGGTAATGGCAATCCAAAGCTGGATCGAAAAAATCCACAAAAAGAAAGAAGGAGGTGCTGCCATAGCAGGAGCAGGAGTAGCGACCGCCCTCTGTCTTGGTGTCGCTATTCTGATGGGATGCGAAAACTGGGACGATCACGACCGTAGCGGACGCTATACGGCAAACGATTGGGGATATAATTACCTTGCCGGAACGGATCCCAATGCAATATTGATTACTTATGGAGACAATGATACCTTCCCTCTCTGGTATCAGCAGGAGGTGGAGGAAGTGCGTACTGATGTGCGTATAGTAAATACATCGCTTCTCGGCACAGACTGGTACATTGATCAGATGCAGCGCAAGCAATACGATTCAGAACCTCTGAAAATTACCATACCGAGAGTTCAGTATCTCTACGGCACAAACGATTATCCTTATGTGATAAATGCCATAGATAGACCGATCTTGGCCTCACAGGCAATCGATATTTTCCGCAATCCACAGTACAAACTTTCGGATGGCAAGACAGACTTCCTTCCCGCCAAACAACTGTTGATTCCCGTCAATAAGGAGAATGTCAAAAAGTATGGGATTGTAGCTGAAAAGGATTATGACAAGATTGTGGATACTGTTGTGCTCAACATAGATGCCGACAGGATAGGCAAGACCTCTCTCATAATACTGGACTTCCTCTCCACTTACCAATGGGACAGACCGGTTTACTGTGTTACAACCGGTTCCGACCTGGATTTGGGGCTTGAAAAATGGTTCCAGTCCGATGGTATGGCTAACAAATTTGTACCCATATACACCCCTGACACGCGTGATAATCCTCAGATTGACGAAGATAAAATGTATAAAATAATCACAGAAACATACAGATTTAATTCGCTCAAAGACACTACAATCCATGTGGATTACCAGAATATCTACTCGTTTATGGCCGTGCAACCGGTAAGGGAGATGTTTGCCAAGGTTTCAAGAAAACTCATACAGAGCGGAAAGACTCAAAAGGCCGAAACATTACTGGATATGGCTATAGACATCATGCCCGGAAAGAATTTTCCCTATAATATCACATTTTTGCACTCCATCAATGAGTATTCGATCATGGATATGATAGAGCAATACCTGATTATAGGTAAGAGCCAAAAAGCAATAGCGCTTGCTGACCAATTTGTAGAAGAGACTTTACAGATGGCCAGATTCTTTGCAACGCCTCATGGTAACGACGTTCTCTCAACTAGGGAACTGGACACAAATGTAACTCTGCTCTACTATGTTGTAAACATTTTTGAGCGATACGATCAGAAAGAGTTTGCCAACTCAATCAAACGCCGATTAGTAGAGCTATAGTCTGTAGTTGGAAGTATGTAGTGTGTAGTGGTGCGAGTTGCAGGGTACGTGTTAAGATTATGAGTTCTGAGTGGCCAACAGCCAACAGCAAAGCCCCGAAAGTGAAAAAACTTCGGGGCTTTGTTATAGGAGATATAGTGATTTACTTAATACTCCCTACTCGCAACAACTCTACCGTCCGTAACCCGCAATGCGTAACTCGCACCATTACACACTATTTCGCTTTCTCGAGTTCCACAGTAAAGTGTCTCATAATCGGCAACTCTTTTGTTATGACATAGCCCCGGGTAATGCTCTCCCGGCGGTCATATACATTTTTGAGAGCAGCAGCGATGTAGTCCATATGGTTGTTGGTATAGACACGACGCGGAATTGCAAGACGAAGTAATTCGAGTGCGGGATAGCGATTTTCTTTTGTATCGGGATCACGATCTGCGAGAAGAGCTCCAATCTCAACACTACGAATACCTGCCTCCAGATAAAGTTCAATACCGAGCGTCTGAGCTATAAACTCCTCTTTAGGAACCTTGGTGAGAATTTTTTTGGCATCTACGAAAATGGCATGTCCGCCGGCGGGTCTCTGATAAGGAATTCCATATTCGTCCAGTTTTTTACCCAGGTATTCCACCTGCCTGATGCGTGTCTCGAGATAATCAAACTCGGTACCTTCGCGCAATCCCTGTGCAAGTGCATTCATATCCCTGCCTGCCTGTCCGCCATATGTGAGGTAGCCCTCGTTCATAATGCAGTACATATGACATTTCTGCATATCCTCTTCATTCCTGAAGGCCACAAAACCGCCTATGTTGACAATAGCATCCTTCTTGGATGACATCGTCATCATATCGGCGTATGAAAACATTTCACGGGTAATCTCTCTGATCTCCTTATCCTGATAGCCCTCTTCTCGGGTTTTGATAAAATATGCATTTTCAGCAAAACGGGCTGAGTCAATCAGCAGTTTCACGCCATATTTCTTCGCCAAAGCAGCTACGCCTTTGACATTTGTCATCGATACGGGCTGACCTCCGGCCGTATTGTTGGTCACTGTAAGTACGATTGCAGGGATCTTCTCTACCGGGTTGCTTTTTAAAACATTCTCGAGTTTATCAAGATCTATATTTCCCTTGAAGGGAATCTCAAGTTCGGTATCTTTGGCCTCATCTATTGTGCAGTCAATTGCGTGTGCCTTGCGAAATTCGATATGACCTTTAGTCGTATCAAAGTGCGAATTTCCGGGGAGTATGTCTCCCTCTTTGATAATTGCCGAGAAAAGCACATTTTCGGCCGCTCTGCCTTGATGTGTGGGGATAAAGTAGCGGAACCCTGTCACCTCTTCGATCGACTCTTTAAGGGCATAATAGGACCTTGCACCGGCATAACTTTCGTCACCTTCCATAATGGCTGCCCACTGTTTGTCACTCATTGCTCCTGTACCGGAATCGGTAAGAAGATCTATAAATACATAATCGCTCTTTAAGTTGAAGAGATTGTATTTAGCCTCGGTAATCCACTTCTCTCTCTCAGCGCGTGTACTACGCTTAAGACTTTCAACTGTCTTTATCTTATAAGATTCTGCAAAAGGTAACTCCATAATTATAATTTTTAATATTAAACGGCTACAAAGTTACAAAAAATAAGAGCAAACCGAAGATTTGCTCTTATTTGAAATTAAATTATTTTTCCGGAAAATTATTTCTTCGCAGCTTTGGCTGCAAGCCTTTTATCCATAAAGATGTTGAGGTCGTACATAATCGGAGTTCCAACGAAAATGGAAGAGTAAGTACCTACCGCAACACCGAGTGCGAGAGCAACTGAGAAACCTCGAATACTCTCACCACCGAAAATAGCGATTGCGACAAGCACAATCAGAGTGGTAAGGGCAGTGTTAATTGTTCTGGAGAGCGTACTGTTCAGAGCCTCATTTACGTTCTGATCCAGAGCTCTCTTGGGATATATCTTCCTGTACTCGCGGATACGGTCAAAGATCACCACGTTATCATTGATAGAGTAACCGATAATAGTCAATACCGCTGCAATGAACTGTTGGTCGACGTCGAGGGTAAAGGGAAGAACACCCGTAAAGATTGAGAAGAATCCCACTACAATTATTGTATTGTGCACAAGTGAAGAAACGCCGCCAACACCCCAAGTCCAGTTACGGAATCTGATTGCGATATAAGCAAATATGGCGATAAGAGAGAGAACAACTGCAATGATGGCATCTCTCTGCATTTCACTTGCAACTGATGCATCCACACGGTCTGAACTTATGATACCATTGGGGTTCTCGAGAGTGGATGTAAAGTGATCGAGAGTGAGAGGGGTGGCATAGAAGTCCTTGAGAGCCTCATAAAGTTTAGCCTCTACCTCCTTGTCAACCTCTTGAGACTGATCGCTCACCTTATATTTGGTGGTAATTCTCATTTGGCTGGCTCCTCCGAATTGTTTTACCTCTGCGGCTTCTCCAAATTCTTCCATTGTAGCTGCGCGCACATCCTCAGGAGTTACGGGAGCATCGAACCTTACCACATAAGTACGTCCTCCGGTGAAATCCACACCGTAAGTAAAGCCCTTGGTAAAGAAAGACACAAAACAAATCAAACAAACAATGCCGGATGCGAGATATGCCCACTTCTTTATACCAAGGAAGTTGATCTTGGTACCTTTAAGGAAGTTTTTCGTAGCGGGAGAGTCAAAGGAGACATCCTTGTTCCTCTTAAGCCTTGCCTCTATACAGAGACGAGAGATAAAGATTGAAGTCAGTACTGAAGTAATAATACCGATAATCAATACCGCTGCAAAACCCTTAACTGCACCTGAACCGAAGAAATAGAGAATAATACCCGTGATTACAGTAGTCAACTGACCATCTATGATGGCAGGGTAGGCATTCTTATAACCTTCAGCAACAGCCAGACGGAGTGCCTTACCTATCCTGAGTTCCTCTTTTACGCGCTCATTGATAATGACGTTTGCATCGACCGCCATACCCATCGTCAACACCAGACCGGCAATACCTGGCAATGTAAGAACCGCACCGAATGAGACTAAGGCACCGAAGAGGAAAAGTACGTTGCAGAGCAACGCAACGTCTGCATAGATACCTGCTTCCCTGTAGAATAATGCCATATAAAGTAGCACTAGGAGGAATGCAATCGCAAATGAGATCATTCCCGATCTGATGGAAGTATTACCAAGCGAGGGACCTACGACCTGTTCCTGAACTATTCGTGCGGGAGTTGAGAGTTTTCCTGACTTAAGTACGGTAGCAAGGTCATCAGCCTCAGCTTGAGTAAATCTACCTGTAATCTGAGAATTACCTCCGGAAATCTTGTTCTGTACGTTAGGATATGAATATACGGAACCGTCCATTACTATGGCAATCTGCTTTCCAATGTTTTGCTCAGTGATCACCTCCCATCTGGCGGCACCTGCGCTATTCATCGTCATACTTACCTCAGCAGCGGCAGTCATCTGGTTGTAGTTGACTCTTGCCGAAGTGATAACTGAACCGTCGAGAACTGCACCTTTTCCGGCTATATTCTTGAGAGCTACGAGTTCGTAGTATGTGTCAAGTTCCACGCCGGGACCACTGAAGGCCTTGAAGCTCCACGCGGGCACAAAGTCGTTGGGAAACTCGATATGGGTGTCGCGGAACCATGCATTGATAGCGGCTGTATCGCGATAATGCGCAAGACCAAGACAAGCTGTATTGCCACCGAATGGCTGAAGCTTTGCGAAAAGAGGGTTGGCTTTCTCCGCTGCGGAAGCACTGGTGCTCACATCACCGGTAGCTGCTGCAAGCTCCTCTTCGATACTCTTAAGTTCACTATCTTCTGGCTCTTCCGACCCAACTGCATCTGCAGCCGCTACCTCCGCCTCAAGTGCTTCATTGCGCTCACGGATTTCATTGTTGAGCTCAATGAGGAAGGGTTGAATTTCCTGATATGTATATGTCTGCCAAAATTCGAGAGATGCGGTACCCTGGAGAAGTTTTCTGACACGCTCAGGCTCTTTTACACCGGGAAGCTCCACAAGGATTCGACCCGTACGGGCAATCTTCTGAATATTGGGCTGTGCTACACCGAACTGGTTGATACGTCTCTCCACAACAGTGTAGGAGTTATTGATCACGGCATCGGCCTCTCCCTGAAGTAGGGAAATAATCTCCTCGTTGGTAACCCTGGATTTGTTCCTTATGTCACCGCTAAGCTTATCAAGGTCAATGTCGAATGACAATCTCTGATTGGGAGCCACTTCGTTCCATGCCTCTGCAAAGAGAGTGATGAAGTCCGTGTGAGTCTCTGCTGATCTACTCCTTGCGAGCGCCATTGCCTGATCAAACTCAGGAGTGGTCTTTTCACGTGCACAGGAACGTACCAACTCAGCCATATCAAGCTGTAGCATCACGTTCATACCGCCTTTAAGGTCAAGACCGAGGTTGAGCTCTTTCTCTTTAACTTCTTTGTAGGTATAACCCAAATAAATCTTCTTGTTGGCTATAGAATCGAGATATGCGCTCTTGGCCTCTGTTCTTATTCCGTCAAGATAAAATGCTTGGTCCAGCTCCGAGATTTCGCTGAACGAAGGCTTGGACTGCTCTGCAACAACGACTTCCTCAGCATACTTGGAAGCTTTGTTCTCGTGGATGTATGTAACCGCTGTAAATGAAAGCTGGAAAATACAGGCCAGTCCGATCAAAATTGCCACAAATGTGATGGCGCCTTTACTTTGCATACTTTTATATTTTAAAATTATTTATTGTCCTTATATTCCGAAAAGAAGGGCAAAATTACGATTATTTTTTAATATATAAAGTATTTCCTATTTTTGTTTGGTTTTTTCGGCAGCAATTATGAGATACAGGTGCATAGACAGGGCTTTTTTTTTAATTCTGACACTTTTTGCGGCATCGTGCCTTATGGGTCAGGACTATAGTGTGGAAATTCGCCACGCCCAGGCATTGCACAATACCTATGATTTTGACAAAGCACTTGAAATCTGGCACTCTCTTCTCGAAAGAAATAGTGATTCACTTCAACGAATAGATCTGCTCGAGAAAATTTTGCGTAGCGAGAATGGACGCAATATGCTCGGTTATGCCACCGAACCTAAAGTCCTTTCCTCGATCACTGTACCACGCACTGACTTTTTTCTGTGGTACTCACACCTGGAAGAAGAGTCCTGGCTCCCTATTCCCAATGCTTTCGTTCCGGATGTAACCTCTCCTCACGACTATTATACATCCATCTATTTTCCTGAAGGGATAAGGAATCTAGTATTTTCATCACAGGATGAAAGCGGCTCGTGGAATCTCTACACTTCCACTTGCTCAGGTGACACTCTCTGGAGTTACCCTACGCTAATCAACGAAAACCTCACATCTCCCGAAGATGACATCTTCCCCATCCTGAGCCGCAACGGCAGAGAGCTCTACTTCTCCACCAAAGGCCTCTTCGGGATGGGCGGATACGATCTCTTCGTCAGCAGATGGGATGACGAAATTCATGATTGGGGAATACCGGAGAACCTTGGATTTCCCTACTCTTCACCATTTGACGATTTTCTCTTTTGTAATACTCCGGACGGCAATTTCTCCCTTTTCGCCTCCAACAGAAGCTGTCATAGAGACAGCATAACCATATATGTGCTGGAATTTGAGAATAAACCGATCAAAAAGCCCATCTCCTCTCTGGAACAAGCACGTAGAATAGCTGCGCTGATACCCGTAAAAGAGGATCTCCCGTCCATACCGGAACGGATCGAACCACCTTCCGTCGCATCAGCAGCAGACTCTCTCTTTTTGGACTACACCACTCTGTTGAGTACCTTGCGTGGACTGCAGGACTCTTTGGTTACTCTAAGTAAAGACCTTGAGATGATGAGGGAGCTTTACGCCTCCACCGAAAATGAGCAAGAAATCCAAACGCTCTCAAGGTTACTGCTCGACACCGAACATCGTGCAATCGTACTTCAATCTGAGATAAACAACACTACAGGTGCACTGCAACAAATGGAGATGAATTTTCTGATGGAGGGCATCATCATAAACCTCGAAGATATTTCGGAAAAACCGCAGTCAACTCCCTCTTTCGTAAGCGAACAATATGCCTTTACCAAACGGAGGGCTTCAAAACCCTTTGACATTCCTATCGAGATACCAAAAGAGACTTTTGATTACTCATTCCGCATCCTTGATACCGCAGTAATCGCAGAACCTGTCAATACGCCTGGTATTTCCTATTCCATTCAACTCTATGTGGTTTCACATAAAGCTCAGTTGAGCCAACTCAAGGGATTGAGTCCAGTCTTTGAGAGGAGACAGTCATCCGGTAAATATCTTTACACGGCAGGTGTTTTCTATTCCTACAAAGAAGCCCTCTCCCAAATCAACGTAGTAAAGAAAAGAGGCTTCCCTTCAGCATTTTTGGTAGCCTATCGTGACGGTAAAAGCATCTCGGTCAATGAAGCCCGCAAAGCGGAGAAATTGCCTGCAGCCGGACCAAAATACCGTATCATTCTGGAGATTTTTTCAGATGGTATTCCTGATGCAGTAATGGCCATCATAAGAAGCAACACATCAAAAGAGATAATAAGGAGCATTTTCGATGGAAAAGTACTTTACATCATAGCTCCTTTCGATGAAAGAGAGGAGGCAGAGGCGCTTGCCGAAATCCTCAAAGGTAATGGTGTGGAAGGAATAATCACAGAACCAATTAAATAACCAAAATATTATGGGAACCGGACTTATTATAATGCTAATCGTATTGGGTATAATCCTGATACTTGTAGAAATCCTTCTCATACCGGGATTTGCCGTTACAGGCATACTTGGTGTTGGATCCCTGGTGCTTGCCTGTTATTTCGGATTTACGCATCTGGGACCCCGAGCGGGTGTAATCATCATTGTGGGCGAAGTTATACTCCTTTCGGTGCTGCTCTATTACGCACTCCGTGCCAAAACCTGGAAAAAGCTCTCCCTCCACACCAATATCGACGCCAAAGTTGATGACCATCCCGAGACCAAAGGACTCGCAGCAGGAATGGAAGGAATCACTACTACCCGCCTTAACCCTATGGGAAGGGCAAAAATCGGAGGATTTGACCTTGAAGTGCGTTCAATTGACGGACTTGTTGACGAACGTACGGAAATTGTCATAGACTCTATTGAAGACGAAAAAATATTTGTAAAAAAGAAATAACAATTTAAAATTAAACCCCTATGGATGGAATTGCATCAGTTTTTATTTGGATAGGAGTCGCCATTGTAGGCCTTATTGTCCTCTTGTGGTTTTTCCCGATCACAATGTGGTTCCAGGCACTAATTTCAGGTGTCAGGATCTCCCTCCTTCAACTTATTCTTATGCGTTGGAGAAAAGTCCCTCCCGGAACCATCGTTATGGCGATGATTACCGGCACAAAAGCGGGACTTACGCTCAATGCCAACGAACTTGAAGCCCACTATCTGGCCAAAGGTAACGTGCCCAAAGTGGTCAATGCTCTGGTTTCCGCTGACAAAGCCAATATCGCCCTCAACTTCAAAATGGCAGCCGCCATCGATCTGGCGGGTCGTGACGTTTTTGAAGCTGTACAAATGTCGGTAAATCCCAAAGTAATCAACACGCCTCCCGTTACTGCGGTAGCCAAAGATGGTATCCAGCTCATTGTAAAGGCTCGTGTGACAGTACGCGCCAACATCAAACAACTTGTAGGAGGTGCCGGTGAAGAGACCGTACTTGCACGTGTGGGCGAGGGTATTGTGTCCAGTATCGGTTCTTCCGAATCTCACAAAGAAGTGCTCGAGAATCCTGACTCCATCTCCAAAGTGGTACTCAACAAGGGTTTGGATGCCGGTACTGCATTTGAAATCCTCTCTATCGACATCGCCGACATTGATATCGGAAAGAATATCGGAGCTGTATTGAAGATTGACCAGGCAAATGCCGACAAGAATATTGCCCAAGCCCGCGCTGAAGAAAAACGCGCAATGGCTGTGGCCGTAGAGCAAGAAATGAAGGCAAAGGCACAGGAAGCTCGTGCAAAAGTTATCGAAGCAGAGGCACAAGTACCTCTCGCAATGGCCGAAGCATTCCGAAGCGGCAATCTCGGCATTATGGATTACTACAAATTCCAGAATATCAAAGCCGACACCGAAATGCGTGAAAGTATTTCAAAAGGAAGCAAATAGTCCTTGGATATCGGTATTAAAAGAGGCCCTCGTTGACACTCGTCACGAAGGCCTTTTTTATATTCCTTTAGTAACTCAATATCCGGAACTCGGAACTGCCCTGCAACCCGTACCCAGGAACTCGCACCGCTTACTTGCAGGTGCATTTTTTTTCTTACCTTTGGAAAAATATAATTACGATGGACCCCTTTACAAAGAAACTGTTTTCGCGAGTCTCTGTACTTGCCGTTTTCCTGCTTGTTTCTGTACTTTCATCAGCTCAAAGCCCTTTAAAGGGCACTCTGGAATGGTATCTACCTGAAGGAGAACACCAATTCAACACTTCAATACCAACTCCGGAACAGGTTCTGGGCTACCAGATCGGGACCTATTTTCTCAACTGGAGCGATGTCTGCAAATATATGGAGAGGATTGAAGCCGCCTCTGACAGAGTTTCCATCAAAAGATTTGGGCTAACGTACAACCATAGAGAGTTTATACAGGTATGCATCTCTTCTGAAAAAAACATCTCCTATCTTGAAAAAATCAGAGAGGATCACCTGCAGTTATGTGACCCATCACGGTCTCATTTGCTTGACATAGATAAAATGCCTGTTGTTGTAAATCTGATGGCATCAATTCATGGAAACGAAACCTCAGGGCTCAATGCTGCTATCCTTGCTGCATATTTTTTCACAGCAGCAGACTCTCCACAAATCAAAAAGATGCTCGAAAATACTATTGTGGTCATCACTCCCGGACTCAATCCGGACGGCATCAGCAGATTTGCTCACTGGACCAATTCCACGGCAAGTCAAAATAAGAGAGCTGATGTCAATGGCCCCGGACAGATGGAACCTTGGCCTAGCAGTCGCACCAACCATTATTATGCAGACTGTAACCGTGACTGGCTCAATGTCCAGCATTCCGAAGGAAAAAATAGTGTTTCGATGTATAAATGGTGGATGCCCAATCTCGTGCTTGATATGCATGAACAAGGTACTACCTCGGGCTTCTATTTTAGTCCGGGAGACCCCTACAGAACCTATAGGGGCATTTCACAGACCAATCAGGACCTGACTCTTAAAATAGCAGAGAACACTGCAGTTGAACTTGACAAAAAAGGCATTCTATATTTCTCTAAAGAAAATTATGATGACTTTTTTATCGGTAAAGGTGCTGCTTATGGCGACCTTCAGGGCTCAATCTGTCTACTCCACGAGTAGGGAGCCTCTTACGGGCATCTCCGCAATACCCCCTGGGGACTCCTGACATTTCCCGAAACTATACGCACACAGACCCTTGCTGCCATCTCAGTGGTTACATCGGGATTTCGGATGAGAGAAGAACTGCTCTACTATCAGAAAAATTACTTTATAGATCAACTCAAAACTGCTCAGAAAGACCCTGTAGCAGGCGTAAGATTTTCCATCAAAGAAGATAGGGCACGGGAATACCATCTGCTGGAAGTGCTCCTTACTCACGATATAGAGGTTTATCGCGATACTAAAGAGCAAGGCTATATAGTACCGATGGTACAGAACCGATATTACACCTTCAGGGCAATGTGGGACCATATAACCTCATTTAAAGACAGTATTTTCTACGATATCTCCACCTGGAGTTTTCCTTCAGCATTCGGGGTTGAGAGTGAGAATCTCAAATCCGTCCAGGGACGCCTTGCAGACAGAGTTACGGAAGCATTATTTCCCAAAGGAGAAGTAATTGGTGGCATCAGCAATATAGGATATGCTTTTAGCAATAACGAGTACTACGCTCCTAAGATGGCTTCAGAACTACTTAAAGAGGGCTTCCTCTTGAGAGTCGCCGGCAAAAGTTTTACTTGTGTGGAAGACAATCGGGAATTCACTTTTCCTACCGGTACTATCCTGGTGCCCGTTACCGGACAACCGACAAACAAGGATGAACTCTACATAAGGATTTCGGCTCTTGCGGAACAAACTGGAGTACAGGTACATTCCTTCAAAAGTGGTATGATGAAGGATCACGATCTGGGTAGCCCTATTTTCTTCAGTCTAAACAAACCCGACGTAGCAATGGTCACCGGCCGTGGGCTGAGTGCTGCCTACACAGGAGAGGCTTGGTTCTCCATTGATCGCAGATTTGGGTTTGATCATACAGTAATCGACCATTCGCGCATTACCTCTTCTCGCAACCTTTCATCTTACAATGTGATGGTGATACTAGGCGGAGTACCTTCCCCTCTACAGCAAAATGATTTTTATGAGACTATCGGTAGTTGGGTGAAGAGTGGTGGTACACTTATACTCGGAGGAGATGCCGCACCTATAGCCCAGAAAGCGGGACTTGCCGAGATTATCACAACTCCAGGAAAAGGTATTTATGGGGTAATTTTAGAGTGTGACCTGGATTTGGAATCCCCGCTTTTCTGGGGCTTCAAAGAGAGCACTGTGCAAGTGTTTAAGCACAAAGCTACAGTTTATTCATGTGAAAAGGGCTCTACACCGATGAAATACTCACAGAATCCTTATGTTTCAGGTTATATCACTAATGACCATCTTGACAAATTCCGTGGCGGACAGGCCATCATAACCTGTAAGGCCGGACGCGGACGGGTGATTTTCTTTGCAGAAGATATGAATTTCCGTTCATACTGGTACAGCACATCCAAAATATTTGCAAACGCCATCTTGTTTGGCGGATTGATCTAAAACAACTATAATAACATATTCATCATGAAAAGGAGACTGTTTTTAACGATTCTGACGGCCTTCGCTCTATGTTGTATCCAAACGGCAGGGCGCTCTTCCGCCAACTCCATACTCATCAAAGGCGGTCTTGTGTATGACGGCTCCCTTGACAAACCTGTCAAATGTGATGTACTGGTGGTTGGAGAGCGAATTGCTTTTGTCGGAAACTATACCGGCAAAACAGCTGACAGAGTAATTGATGCTTCAGGATATATTGTCACTCCGGGCTTCATTGATCCTCACTCCCATTCCGATGGGGATTTCCTAAAAGAGAGAAAATCGAACGAAAATTACTTACAGATGGGCGTAACCACTGTCCTCTGCGGACAATGTGGTTCCGGATCCTGGCCAATGACCGAAACTTTTGAAAAGATGCATAGCCAAGGTATGGGTACCAACTGTGGACTCTTCCTGGGTCATTCTCCTATGCGAAGGGCGGTGCTGGGAGAGGATCAGATGAGAGATGCTACCAAGGAGGAAATCGAAAAAATGAAACAGCTTGCAATCGAAGCGATGAATCTGGGCGCCTTCGGGATTTCCACCGGACTCTATTACCTTCCGGGAACATTCACAAGTACAGAAGAACTTATTGAAGTAATATCCGCTATATCTGACTACGGTGGCATCTACACCACCCATATGCGCAGCGAAGGTACCTCCGGTGTGGGGCTTGATAGCGCAGTCAATGAAGCTATACGAATAGCACGCGAAGCTCAGGTGCAGTTAAATATTTCACACATCAAATCCAGCGGAGGCACAAACGGTAGTTCAGGCAGGATTATAGCAACTATAGAAGCTGCTCGGAACGAAGGATTATACATCACCGCAGATCAATATCCTTATCTGGCCTCAAGTACCTCACTCTCCTCGGCATTGCTCCCAAAATGGGCTCAAAACGGAGGAAGAAAGGCTTATCTACAAAGATTTGATCATCCTGACACTCTGAATATGATTAGAGAGGGTATAAGGGAGAATATTTCCAGTCGTGGCGGCGCAGGCTCCATAATGATCATAAAAGGACCTATCAAAGAACATATTGGGAGGTACCTCAACTCCATTGCAAAAGAGATGAAACTCTCCCTGGAAGATGCAGTAGTGGAAATCCTCCGACAGGGAGCGCCCTCCATCGCCAACTTCAATCTAAACGAAAAAGATGTCTGCAACTATATGAGACAGCCCTGGGTAAAGACTTGTACTGACGGCAGCTTCGGAGGGCATCCACGCGCCACCGGCTCATATCCCCACAAAATACAACACTACGTGCTCAACAAGAAAATACTTACGATGGAGCAGATGATCCACAATAGCACCGGAAAAGTGGCGCAGACATATGGAATTGAAGGGCGCGGGTTCATTAAAGAGGGCTATTATGCTGACATTCTCGTATTCAAGCCAAAGGAATTTAGGGCCAATTCCACCTATGCCAATGCCTCTGCATATGCTTCCGGACTTAGACTACAACTGGTAAACGGAGAAATAACCATCGAAAACAGCAAGTACAACGGCATTCTAGCCGGCAAACCGCTTAAAATGAAAAACAGCGCAAAAGATCCGGCCATCTTTGAGTCATTGATGAATCAGAGAATGAAAAAATATGGAGCAATCGGACTTATCACTGCGGTTGTCAGAGATAATGAGATCGTATATCACCACTCTTTTGGCAGTAGAGACCTTGAAGGCAATCCCTTCAGAGGGGATGAACGTGATGTCGTACGCATCGCATCCATTTCCAAATCATTTTGTGCTCTTTCGATAATGCAGTTGCTGGAACAGGAAAAGATAGATCTTGATGCCGATGTTGGAGAAATTCTCGGTTTCAAGGTAAGAAATCCCAGATTCCCCGACGAGAAAATTACCGTTTCGATGCTTTTGAGCCATACTTCATCGCTAAATGACTCTCAGGGCTACAAGACTCTTGACAGGATCAATCCTTCGAAAAATCCCAACTACACCAAATGTTACAGCAATTATGCCCCGGGAATGGGATACAGATACTGTAACCTCAATTTTAATATGCTCGGTGCTGTTGTAGAAAAAGTTTCCGGCGTAAGATATGACCGCTATGTCAAGCAAAATATACTAGATCCTCTCGGTCTTACCGGCAGTCTGAATATGGCCGACATACCGGATACCACAATCTGTGTTCCTCTTTATGAATACAATGAAAGTAAAGGAGGTTTTATCCATAGGCCGGAAGCCTACTATCCTCTGGCAAAGAGTGACCAGGATTATATACTCGGCTATGACCCCGCTCTTTTCTCCACCACGGGCGGAATGAAAATGAATGCTCTCGATCTTGCCCGATATATGATGTTGCACATCAATTATGGCACACTTGACGGAGTCAGGATTGTCAATGAGAGCAGTGCACGCTTAATGCAAGCCATACAAACTCCGACCGATGTTCCGGGCATCTATTACGGCTATGCGATGAGGACAATGCAGGATGTTTGGATTCCGGGCATTATAGCTCATGGTCATACCGGATCGGCATACGGTATGAAAAGCAGTATGACATTCGATCCTATTCGTAAAAACGGAGTTGTGACGCTCTGCAACGGACACAAAAGCAAAGAGCGGCCTACCGAAAGTTTCGATAGACTGCTCTTTGCATTCTTTTTTAGATAGAGACTACAGCGGATTCTGCTCACAGAGCGGGTTTGAGGCGATCTCGTTGTAGGGAATCAGCCACTGCCAAACCTCATCAACCGAAGGTTTCCCGGTCTTTCTGGCCTGTTCTCCGGGCATCTGCTCTCCATACATATTGTAGTTTGAAGCCAGAGGATCAAGAGGTGGTACTTTCGAGTTGTTCCAGGGTGCCACTTTGGCGTTTGCGCCCCATCCGTTTGCAGTGCCACCCTGATTGTATCCGTCGCGTGGCTTGGGACCACGGTCAATTGCTTGATCAAGACGTTTGAGGTCGTGCCAGCGGGTGCCATGTTCTGCCCAAAGTTCAACCCTTCGCTGCCATATCACAGCTTCTACAAGAGCCTCTCCGCTAGTTGTCGGCTTCGCATATTCAGGATCCCGATGACGCGCTATAGTGTAGAGCATATTCTGCGCCTTATCATTTTGCCCTGCGCGAGCATAGCCCTCTGCTGCTATCAGATACATCTCAGGAAGACGCATATAGGCAACATCATGGTAGTCATTTTGTGTCTGGTTGTCATCTACAATCCATTTCTGTGACATCCAACAGGCCTTACGAGCTGCTGAACTACCGGGGAGATAGAGTTCCTTGGCGGTGTAAGGATCCTCCACCCAGAGGCGTTTTCTTACGTCTGATTCAGGAATTGTGTTATAGAGCAGATTGAGAATAGCCCTCGGACTATTTCTGTTATAGGCTGCGTAGTTGTTGGAGATGAAATTGTGCCAGGAGCGATTTCCTCCTCCCTGTGAGTTGTCTTCTTTTGCGATAAGTCCCCACAGCCATTCAGTATTGGTCGCATCACTGGCGCGGTTGACTACGGTAGTATAAGTATCAGCCTGTAGCTTAGCTCCGGAATTTTTGATAACGTACTCGGCATCGGCTGCTGCTTCACTCCATTTTCCCATTGTCAGATAGACTTTGGCGCGTAGTCCTCTTACGACATATTTATCAAAGTGTGACTTATTTACCTTTTTGATAGTGCATTTGTCGAGATATTCAAAGGCAGTACCAAGGTCCGCAAGAATCTGTGCGTAGGTCTCTTCAACTGTACTTCTGGGCATCGGATCAGGTGAAGGGGTCAAACGCAGGATCACACCCGGTTGGGTGTTATTACCTGCAGGATCGTACCTTTTGGCCCAGGCCTGCACAAGCTCAAACAATGCAAATCCACGATAAGCATATGCCTCCCCAACCGCCATATAGCCGTATTGTTCCGAACCGGGCATTCCGGCATCATAAGCTTCAATTACTTTGTTGGCATTGTTTATTACCCTATAAAATAATTTCCAGTAGTAATTAAGGTCATTGTATTTGTGGGAGAGATCACGGTGATGCGTAAGCTGTGCGCAAAATTTGTACATCACATTGTCGTAGGTCCAGACCACATCATCAGCCATAAAGGCAAGGTGGAGACAGAAAGTTGGATAACCTCCCTGTCCGTTCCACGAAGTGGTAGTGCCGCTGGAGTTACCTTCGTACATCATACGGTGAATACCGTTAATGGCCATCATAGCATTTTCGGTGCTGCTGAAAATACTGGCCTCATCAACAGAAGATGTAGGTGCTGTATCCAGAAAATCTTTACTACAGGACCAGGCGGTTAGCAACGCGGCTGTCATAAGTATGATAGGATATATTCGTTTCATATCAATAAACTTTAGAGAGTAATATTAACACCAAGAGAAATGGTCCTTGACGGACTGAAGCGATCTCCGCCGGAATCGTAATTGCTCAACGAATAGTTGGAGTTAAGACCCCTGCGGGCATTGAACACATAAAGATGGTCTCCTGCCAGATATACTTGAATCTTGCTGAGTTTGAGCTTGTCACACCACTTCTTAGGAAGAGAATAGGCCAGATTGATACTATTTATCTCCAGCATATTGGTAGTGGTAAGCCATCTTGTTGAACGTGCAGCGTGGATATTTGAAGCGTAGGTAGCGTTGCTAGTCAACATAGGCACATTAGTTACATCACCCGGCTTGCGCCACATATTGGCAGCAAGGTCAGGTGAAAGGTTTACCGAGTTTGTACTCACCAGAGCACCTATCATCACATTTTCATAAGCCCGGTCATAGGTCCATCCACCCAGTTGATAGTATAAATCAAGCGATAAGGTAAAGCCTTTCCAGCTGAATGAGGTGTTGATACCTCCGAAGAGGTCAGGTATGGAAGAACCGCTGTAATCTTCGCGTGCCTTGGCCATATTTGTCGTATAATTAATGCCGTTGACATTCACAATATCTTCTGAAGTATCGCCAATATAATCGTCTGCAATCTCAAAGATGTTCAAACCTGTCTGAGGGTCCACGCCTGCCCATTGATAAAGCCACCATTCATATACAGAATGTCCCTCCTCCACTTTATTGTATGAAGCGCTTCTCAAGAAGGGCTCGATAGGAAGCGAGGTAATGCGGTTTTTAAGGAATGTGCCGGTAAGTCCTACATTCCACCTTAAATCGCCACTCCTGAAAATGTCATAGTCGAGTTGGAATTCAAATCCTCGGTTATAGAGGCCGCCGGCATTTTCGTTGTGAGAGGTAAGACCGGTTGAAGGAGGAAGAGTTACCTCCATCAAAAGGTTGGTGGTCCTGCGGTCAAAATATTCTAACGATCCCCTCAAACGCCTGTTGAAGAGGGAGAATTCAAGTGCCACGTCCCAGTTTGTACTAACCTCCCATTGTAGATCGGGATTTCCCGTCGAGGTCATACTCTGGGTATAACCCGGCTCATCTACATTCTGATTGATCACATAGAGTGCCATCCAGGGGAAATAGCTACCCAGGTCATCGCTACCTACAGTTCCCACAGATGCACGTAACTTAAGTCCATTGATCCAGTCAATATCTCGCATGAAGTTTTCTCTATCAATAACCCAGGATCCTCCAACCGACCAGAAGTTGCCCCAGCGTGAATTTCTCGCAAATCTGGAACTGCCATCCCTACGGAATGAACCGGAGAAGAAATACCTGCCATCATAGTCATAATTGGCACGGGCAAAATAACCTTCAGTATTGTAAACGTTTTTGTAAGAACTAGGTTGTGCGCTCACTTCAATATAGTTATCGAATTCATAATTGTCGCCGATTACAATTTGATAACGCATAGAAGCCGAAGCATCAAGTGAATATGTGTAACTGTTGCTTTCGTGACCGAGCAATGCGTCTACATGATGTTTCCCGAAATTGTGTCCCCAGGTTAGAAGCTGGTTGAAAGTCCAGGTACGGGTATTTGAGATTGTTTTGGAAGTGGCAGGAGTATTTGAGGTCAACTCGACATAGAATGGTGTAGCTGAATGTGCCACATAGTTACTGTTGTAAAGAGCGGCATTTGCCGTGAATTTGAAATCCTTGAGGAATGAAATCTCAATATAGGGTTTCACATCCATCATTGCTCTTTCTCGCTGGTTGAATCGATCCTGAAGTTGTCTCGGAGCATTTACTCCCGAATAGATCACACGACCCGGGATAGTTAGTCCTGAAGCTGTAGTGTAACCTTCTCCAAAATCATAAATCGGATTTCCATGGTCATCCAAAATAAAAGCTCCTGTGTTATCGTGTAGATGTACGCCATACACAGGAGGCATACGTCTTGCAATCATAAAAACATTGCCCATTGTTCCCTGCGAGGTGGACTGAATGCCATATTGCGTACTCAATGTGGATGCCAGATTGACTCCGATATTTAGCCAGTCTGTGGCCTTAGCAGAGACATTTGCTCTTGCGGAATAACGTTCAAATCCGGATCCGACAATGTATCCTTCATTGTCAGAATAGCCAACAGAAGCATAGTAACTACTCTTGCCATGACGGCCGTTTGCACTGACCGAATAATCCTGAACAAGTCCCACCTGCTCTATTCCACTTCTCCAGTCTGTGTCATCATGCCATTTAAAAGTTGCGCTGTTATTGTACTTGCCGTTTACATCGACAACCTCAGTAATGCCGCATGACCAGGGATTATATTCTTCAGTGAAATTAAGGCTGGTTGCAACTACATTGGAAGCACGACGAGCTGCCTCCTCCGGGGTAACACCATTGAGAATGTGGTTGTTGTAATAGAGGCGCCAATAGGTTTCCATATAGTCCTTTATACCCATTGTCTCATAATCCTTGTACTCACGAGTTACCCAGCCTGTGGAAACTTTAACATTGATAGTGGCTTTCTCGCTTTTACCCTGCTTGGTAGTGACCATTATCACACCATTGGCTGCACGTGCACCGTAGAGTGCAGTGGAAGCAGCATCCTTTAGCACAGTAATACTCTCGATATCACCGGCAGGTATATTTGAGAGTATTCCGGAGTAGATGATACCATCCATCACTATAAGCGGGTCAATATTACCATTGATGGATCCGATTCCACGGATAGTGATGGTAGCATCGGCACCGGGTTGGCCGAGGGCAGAGGTCAGACGGATACCGGGTGTAGAGCCGTTAAGCGTGTTTAGAGGGTTTGAATTAGGGATGAGTTGAATCTTTTCACCGCTGATTTTACCGGCGGATCCCGTAAATGAAGATTTGGTAGCGGTACCATAGGCCACTACCATTACCTCTTCCAGAGCTTCGGAGTCAGGCACCAGTATCACATCTATTACTGCTCGTCCATTAACAGGGATTTCCTGGTTAAGGTACCCTATGGTAGAGAAAATCAGTACGCCGTTTCGCGGTACTGTGATGGAATACCTGCCGTCGGCATCAGCCGCGACTCCGGAAGTTGTGCCTTTGAGAACAACGCTTGCAAAGGCTACCGGATCGTGATTCTCATCGAATACAGTACCTTTGACGGAAATATTTCCGCTTTGGGCAAGCATTTGTAAAGGCAACAATAACAGCAATATCATTACTGTTATCAATTGATGTTTGTAACGCATATATAGAAGTTTTAGGAGATTTCAAAGAAACAAAATATACTCTCCCACACTATTAATCCGGCAATTCTCAAAAAATCATTTTAATGAGGAGTTTCAAAACACTACTTCATTATTCACGACAAAATCCTTATTTATAAAGTTTTCCATAAGGAAAGCGTCAATTTCCCGACATAGGGAGTTCCGCTCTATATCCGATATACGTCCTTCGCTTCTCCACTTTTCAAGTAATGGGAGCGTTATATCCCTTATATGGGCCTCTATCGGAGCAAGGCGTTGAATAATACCCGTACCTCTGCTATTGTAGAGAGTGCTGAAACGAAAATAATTCTTCCCGTTACCTCGAGTAATAGGAAATACCTCCAACTTCAAAGCACTGGCTTTGATACACATAGGAGAATCATGTTTCTCATTCCCTTCGAGCTGCCTTATAACAACAGGTAATCCCTCTTTACCGCAACTTACCCAGGCCGGGACAGCGATGGAACAGGGAGGATAACCCAAAGCCGTCCAAAGAGTGGTCAACTCCGGATTTTCGCCGGGACACACAGCCTGAATAACTGAAGTAACGACACTAATTCTACGCGGAATAAAGTCACAGTCGGGAAAGAATCCGCTCGGCGGATCATATCCCTCATCAACCATCTTCCTAAGATCCGAACCCAATAATGGATGATAGAAACTACGCGCCATCTTCTCAAAAATAAAATGAGGAGTCAGTGGCTCTCCAGCGGCAATGGCATCTCTTAATATCTGCTCCGCTGCATAATAGCGGATATAACCCATACCTCCATCCATCTTCCCGTATCTGGAATAGTTGGTATAGACTAGAAAACCTTCAGGAGCGATGGCAGGATCATTGACATCCACTACGTGATAACCGGTCGGAAAAGTCTCCACATAAACGGCATTGCCAAGGGTATCTATCACTCCGTAGTTGGAAGAGACAGGTATCGGTTTGGCAATGGTATCCAGCAGATGAAGAAATTCCTCAAGGGAAGCACATTTATCCAGTGCCAGCTTCATTATAAATCCGTTATTGATGTCCCAGGCTTCGTTATCTATGAAGTTATAGGACATGGTGTTCATTATGCAGAATCCGGCCGAATTGGTGCCGAACCAGGCATTGACGGGATTATCTTCAAGTGCCAGACCTATCCAGTCATATTTTTCACCTTTAACAAATGAAAGACGCTGATCAAAGACAAGTGCATCAGTGTTTTTCCACATCATGGGACGGCCATCGGGAGTGATTTTGCCCGTTATTATCACAGATGTACAGCAGAGTGAGCGGGTTGGAAATACAGAAAGCAGAACAAAACCGAAGAACAAAACGGCTACATAGCGCATCCTGAAAGGATTGAAATGTTCTCTGCAGAAAAACATGATTAACGATAGTTTGGGGCTCTTCTGCAAATATAAGTTATTTTACACAAACAAACAACAACAAAATGTTCTTTGCCGGATACTATTTGATTATGACATTGACATTCACTTTCCTATGGAGACTTAGGAGTAGAATTGATTTAAAGTCTGACAACATTGAATATAACTTTTGCTGTTTTGGCCAATTTTTCAACAACAATCCCGTAATAAAAATGGGGATCGGGTTGTGTTGCATCTCCCCCAATCTCTATAAAAAAAATATATTCGTTATCCTTATTTTTATAAAAATCATAATCAAGGTAAGCCAGACAAGGATACCCATCGCATCCTATAAGCAAAGTTTGTGTAGTAAAATCAATGCCCTTTAAATCAGGATATTTATCTATCTCAGTTTGACTAAACAGTGCCAATAACTCCTGTCTCGATTGGACCACTTTTCCTTCTCCCTGCTTCATTTTTCCATCCAAAAGATACATTTTAGGCAATTCCTTAATGATAATTGCATCAGTAGTAGTAATGTTTTTTTCTTCACACCCCATTACTCCCATCAACAAAAACAGGAAAATAACACTTAATAAAACCGACTTTGTTTTCACTACTTCTTAATATTGAACAACAATTTTACCCTCCAATGATGGTGTGTAATGGAAAATTAACTTTGAAAACACGTAGGCACCCCTGCTGAAAATCAATACATACTCATTATTAGAAGTTAGGGGACCTAATGTATATTCCAAATCATAATCACAGATACAATCACATATGGGATTTGTTTCGTTCTCATCAACAGTAATAATGTTGCCCTCTATAGAAACATCCGCTTTAATAGTGTCAGGACAGCAATTGAATACGGCGTTAACATGCTTGATATAAAGATAGCCGTCAGCTACCGCTTTATATTCGATATATTCTTCACCGTGTAATGATGCTCTGGGACTTTTTGTTTCTTTGCATCCTAAATAGGAAAATTCTTTAATCCCAAGACTTTCATTTGGTGTCTCTTTTTTGCAGACTGTTCCTCCTATAAGGAAAATAGCGATAATCGCGAATATGAATATCCTGATTTTCATAATTATTTGAATCTTTTAATGATTATTTTACCCTCCAAAGAGGAATTGTACTCTATTGTAAACCTCGCAAACTCACGATTGTCCCTGCAGAAAATCAATGTGTACTCTTCATTAGAAGATAGGGGGCCCAGTTTAGATACTAAATCATAATCACAAATACATTTGCATTGTGGATCTGTCTCACTTTCCACAATGGTAATGTTGTTTCCTTCCACAGAAATATCTGATTTAATGGTGCCGGGACAGCAGTTGAATACGGCATTAACGTGCTTGATATGAAGATAACCACCGGCCAGCGCGTGATATTCGATAGATTCTTCACTTTCAGCTTTGGTCACAATCTCTTTACATCCTTGATAGGAAAAGTCTTTAATTTGAAGACTTTCATTTGGTGTTTCTCTATCGCAGCCTGCTCCTCCTATCAGAAGAAACAAGGCAGCAGCTGCAAATAAAAATAATTTCGTTTTCATAATTTATAGTATAATGAGATTTTAAAATATAATAACTTCTGTCTAATTATATATACGCATTGACTCACGAAACACTTCCATCACTGATTAAAAATTGTGCGACAAGGCATCTTATATTGTATAGATGCAAAAAATAGGATAAACGTTGCATGCGAAGAGATTAATCTTCTTAATCCCAATTACTTGCACTATCTGACAGTTCCCTTACAAAGATAAGTTTTTAAAACGAAAAAAGAGCGATTGCTCGCTCCTTTTGTCGGGATACTCCGACTCGAACGGAGGACCCCTTGGTCCCAAACCAAGTGCGCTACCAACTGCGCCACATCCCGAAATCATCCCTTAATGGGGAAGGCAAAGGTAGCCATTTTTTTGTACTTGCCGAAATATTTTGCAGAAAGATCAAAATTGCATACCTTTGCCCTCCCAACGGTGAGGTGGGTGAGTGGCTGAAACCATCAGTTTGCTAAACTGACGTACGGGCAACCGTATCGGGGGTTCGAATCCCCCCCTCACCGCAAACCAACAAAACAGCGCCTGGAGTATATCCTGGCGCAGTTTTTTTATTAAAATCTGTCGGAAATTCCGACAGGTTGAACTGTCATATTATTCTTGTTTC
>Ga0255346_1000464_pt1 | contig 67141 bp, 64 predicted proteins | sample wastewater_treat_FD_194410 | JGI IMG/M metagenome (GOLD analysis project Ga0255346, IMG submission 194410) | Wastewater microbial communities from Lulu Island WWTP, Vancouver, Canada - plant22 | ecosystem: Engineered > WWTP > Wastewater > Unclassified | place: Canada: Vancouver, British Columbia...
CTGTCATCGTTCACCCGGATGCGGCACGTCGCCTCGGTACGTTCCTCGCGGGTCGTTGAGATCAGCGCCCGGACACGATCTTCTCCAACTTCAATCCCTTCGTAGTCGTTCACGATAGCGCCGATAGTCGTATAGTTGGCGAGGAGATCGGTCCCCGTTGGGAGTGCGGTATTGAGCGTCACCACCTTCCCGGTGTGGCTGTCGTAGAGGTTGCCGCCCAGCGCATTCCCTTCGGTATCGCTTTGGTAGATGGAACTGACCGAATCGGGGAACATTTCCAGTTCGCATTGGGTAGCTCCAGCGATCTCGTTGATAGCCGCGGTCCGCTCATTGCTGACTCCGACTTTGCCTAGATTATTCTCGGTCCACCCGATTGCCCCCCTGGCCGGGGTCGAATCGATGGTCATCCAGATCTTTCGGCCCTCGGTGACCGGGGCTCCGGCGATCTCGAGGTAGGCAATGATGAGGGATGTTTCCCCCACCTTGATGCTGCTCGGGCTGGCGCGCAAGGTCAGATCCGGCGGGCAGGCGCACGGATTATCGATGTAGAGCTCCTGGGTGTCGCTGTTGCCGCCCACATCGGCGGTCACCTTCTCCGTGCCCGGCGAGGTCCCGGCAGTTGCCCAGTTGATGGCCATGCCGGCCGCCTCATAGGTGATGATCAGGCTCTGGTCGCAATACGTGAGCTGCGCCGACAGAATGATGGTGTTGCCGTCCAGTTCGTAGCCCGAGGCGACCAGGTTGTTTTCGCGCCGGGTGTCGCGGGCCGTCCAGACGCCGATCACCGACGTGGGCGGGAAGGTAACGTCTACCTCATAATAGGATTTCGCCCGCTGGGCCTCATTGCTGATGGTGAGGGTCTGGGTGTTGGTGGTCGCGGCATCGAGGGACACCAGGCTGCGGGACAGCGACCAATCGACCGGAATGTCGTTTTGCGGTTCCCCGTCCTGGTCGAGCACCTGCGCATAGAGCCGGGTACGGGCCGATCCGGTAGCGTTGAGACACGGCTCGGGAATGGAGAGAATCACCCGCCAGCCCGCTGTAGAACCCACCGCCGAAATCTTGATCCGGTTGCCGAAATCGGGCCATTCGACGGATTCCGATAGCTGCATGAGGTTGTCATCGCCGACCGTGAAGGCGGACGCTCCTACCTCCGGCGCGTATTCTGCGGCGATGATCCGCAGCCGGTCCTGCCCGTCGGTGGTAATGTAGACCGAATCCCCGGCGGCGAAGCGGGCCAGTTCCGTGATCACGTCAATGGGGTAGAGGTTTTCCGCCTCGTAGGTGCCCGCGAAAATGAAGAAATCCGGCAGGGTCGAGTAATCCGGGTCCCAGGTGACGCCGCAGAGGGCGCACATTTCTTCGCAGATCGCGTAGAAAGAGGTGTCTTCGGTCCAGCTCTTCGTCACCTTGGCGGCGAAGGGACTCCCGAGGAGGGCCGTCTTCGACCGTCCCCACAGCTCAGAGGTGATGCTGTCGTTGGGCGTGTCGAGATGTGTGGCTCGTTCGGCAAAGAAGGACCCCAGGCAGGTGTAATCGTCCGGAAAGTCGGGCGCTGTCTCATCGCCCACATACACATAGGCCTCGATGACCGGGGCGTCCGGCACACTCAGGAAATCAAGCCCGGCATAGACCGTGGGATCGGCGATCACCACCGAAAGCTGGCGGCAATAGGACGTCGCGTCACAGGTCACGGTGAAGGAAGCGACCTTATCGCTGATGTCCGTATCGTTTAGGAAAATGCGCCAGTCTGTCATTTAAAACGCCCTAATCCAAAGCCCGCCGAACCCATCCGGCCAGGTATTTCGGCTTATTGAGGTCCAAATAGAATGTCACCGCCCGCAGCCTGTATTCAGCGAACAAATACGGAGGATGAGGGTGATTGTTGATGGCTTCCAGCGACAATGGGCCGAGAATGCCGTCCACCGACAAACCCGCAGGGGACGTTGCATTGACGCTCCGCTGCAGCAGTTTGTGAGCTTGCCTGGCCCCCATGTTTACGGCCAAGTCGAAGGTTTTCGCGCCCAGATTCGCATCAGCTATCATGTCGTAGCCGTAGCGCTGCCACCAATCCTGGTAATAGATCCTCACGGCCTGCTCACGGGTGAGGGACTTGATGTCTATGTGCGGATAACTCCGCTTGCTGATGCCATATTTCGTCTCTCCGCCAACATCGGCCGGGTCGTTCACATATCCACCCTCGTGGCGCAGGACCTTTTCGACTGCTTTCAGAAAGCTCTTGTCCATGCCGTTTCACTCCTCACCCTTAACCACAGCCAGGACCAGGCCGAAATCCTCCCGTCACATGGCTTCGAGCACCACCAGGTTGAGCTCATAGGAATAGATAGTGACCCCCTTTGCAGCGGAGAGGATATTCCGCCAGGCGCGGAAGCCGCCCGGCCGCACGAAGGCAACCTTCCAAACGTCATAGCCATCGGTGAAGAAATACTCGCCGCCTGCGATTGCTGAGGCAGACCGGAGGGCGTCGACCGTAGCCTGGCTCAAGGCGTTGTCTTCTGCGATCGTGATACGCTGGTCCTGCAAGATGACGCCAAAATCCTGGATCACCACGCCGCCGAGGGTTGGGTTTTGCGACCCTCTCCCCATCTGCCCCGCTTCCGGTTCGTACGTACCAAACAACGGGTCCTGATCCAGGGTAATCAATGTCAGTGGTGCCGGTGACAGTGTTTCCGGTGTCGTCGTAGGTGCAACCTCGGTGGAATAAAAAGAGAACATGGATCATGTCCTTGACCTGGTCAGTCCCGCCCGGCCCAGTTCCTTTTCCAGTTCGCGCATGAGGCTTGCCGTGCCTCGCGGGCCGGTCAGGGTGAGCGGATACTCCTTATCGTTCAATTGCCAGCGCCAGGTGATGGTTTCGGAGGGTGCTCCGGAGCCGGATGCCGCCGCGATCACCGGGCCGCCTTCCGCGTAGGCATGGCGCGGGATCTGCGGGGGCGTGGCAATGGCTTCAATGACCGAGGGGAGATTAAGCTTCATGTTGTTGAGCAGCTCGAAGAACCCAGCGCCGTATTTCGCAACGGCTTCTTTGCGGATAACAAATTCCCCGGCTTCGAGCAGCGCCCGGATGCGGTCGCCGCCGCCCCAGCCTGCCAAGGCTCCCTGAATGCGGTTGAAGCCGCCTTGGGCGAATCTCCTTATTGGCCGTGAAGCCCGTGCCACCAGGTCAGCGATGGGTCGGATCAGGCCGCCCAGGCGGAAGCCGTAGTATTCCATCCAGTACTTCTCCGCCGCACTGCCTTCGTAGGTGTCGCTGTCGCCGTACTTGTAGCCGGCCGAACCGCCGCGCCCGCTTCCGCCTCCGCGAGTTTCCACGTCGATCACGTGCGTCGAATGGGTGACCGTACCGTCGAGCTCCCGAAGCTTGGCGTCGACCTCCCGAGAATCCACCTCGATGGTGCATTTGGGCTCGATGGGCGTTTCATTGACCTTCCGGATGGCTTCGGTCAGCGTGTCGATTTCCTTCTGGAAAGCATCGGCGCGGTTCCTGGCTTCCTGCTGGTTCTTTTGCGCCAGTTCGGTCTGCTTCCGGATCGCCTGCTCGATGGTGTCTTGTGAGGTGCTCATGATCCGGGTGGCTTCATTCACCCCCTGCTGCATGGAAAGGAGGGTCTTTTCGCCGTCCTTGATCTCGACCGCCAGTCCCTGCGCTTCCTGTTGCGCTTTCTTGGCCAGGTCGATGGCTTCCTGGTAGCCTTCGGCTTGCCTGGCCGGGTCGCTTTCGGCGGCAGCCTTGGAGAGGGCTTCACGGGCGGCGCGTTCGGTTTCGAGCGCCTCTTTCTTCTTGTCCAGCCAGGCCTGTTCCTCGGTCATGGTTTTGCGGGCGAGCTCGCGGACCTTCTCCTGGTAGCTCGTCTGGGCCGTGCGCAGGTCGTTTTGGAGCTTCCTGACCTCGGCGGCGTATTTCTTCTCATCGTTCAGGGCCTGGATCAGGGCGCTCTTGAGCTTGTCCTGGTAGCTTTCGATGGCCTTGATCTTGTCATCTCGAAGCTGCTCGGCAATCTTTTTCGCCTCTTCCGCGTATTCCTTCTCACTGGCCTTGGAGGCCTTGAGCACCTCGTCCTGCTTCCCGGCGGTATCCTCGGCGGCCTGGATTAGGGCGTCTTTCTTCTGCCGATAGATTTCGAGCACCGACTGGTTGGCGGTCTTCTCGTCCCGCGCGGCTGCCTTGGCCTTTTCCGCCTGCAGCTCGTAATGGTCGCCGATGGCCTTGCTCGAACGCTGGTGCTCTTTCGCCAGGACCTTGACGGATTCCTTGGCAGCATCGAACGACTGGCGCAGATCCCGCTCGAACACGGCGCCGGTCTGCCTGGCGGTATCGGCGGCGGCCCTGGCCCGCTCCCGGAAGTCCACGAGTGAAACCCCGTTGGCGTCCGCCGCCTGCTTGGCGCTGACCAGCGCTTGCTGCAGCTCCTCGATCCTGGCGGAAACCTTCGGCAGCTCGGCTTCGGCGGCCTTGGCGGCATCGGTCTGGAAGAGCCCGCCCCATTCGCGCTCGTTGGCCTGGGTTTCCAGGGCCGCCCGGTAGCGATTCCAGTAGCTCATGGCCTTCTGCAGGCCCTCGTATTCCTCCTGGAGCTGTTCGGCTCCGAGGCGCCTGAGTTCCTCCAGGCCCTTGACTTTGACGTCCTTGAAATCCTTGAACTCACCCGCCGCCTTCCGGTAGGACTCTGACATGGTCCCGATTTGCTTCTGCAGATCGAGGTATTCCTTGAACGTCTTGGTCAGCTCGACAATGCGGTCGATGGCGATTGTGGTGACCAGGGCTCCGCCCAGCCCGACCAGGGCCGCCTGGAAGGCCGTGAGCCCGGTAAAAGCCAGGGCGAAGGCTCCAACGATATTGCCCAGGGTGGTGATGAAGGTAGCGAAGACCAGGTTCACGGCCAGGGCAATGGCCCTGAGCGCTCCAAACGAGGCCGCCAGCGTCCCCAGCCCCAGGATGGCGGCTGACAGGCCGGGTGCGGCCTTGACGACCTCGGCAATGGTCTGGGCGACCGACGTCAGCCACTGGACAATCGCCTTGGCAATGGGCAGGAGCGTATCTCCGAGGTTGACCCACAGTTCCGTGAAAGCGTTCTTCATGAGCTGCAGCTGGGTGTTCAGGGTCTTCAAGCCGCGCTGGTATTCCTGATCGACCGCACCGGCCGCCTTCGTCTCATCGGCTACCAGGCCGATGGCTTCCTTGTACTGGTCGAGGCCGGTCACCAGGATGGCGATATCGTCCTGGTATTCGAGTCCGAAGAGTTTGACCAGGGTCTGGGAGAGGTCCTGTTTCTCAAGCGTCTTGAGCGTCTCGAGGAATTTTACGAGGGCTGCCTGGGGATTTGCCTCAATTTCCGCCGCCAGCTGCTTCGCGTCGATACCGATGCCGTCCAGAGCTTCCCGGAACTCCTTGCCCGCGGCCGGCGCGGTCTGGAGCTTCGAGAGCATGGCGCTGATGGCCATCGAGGCCGTCTCGGGTGTGCGCCCCAGCGACAGGAAGGCCGTGCCCAGGGCGGACGCCTGCTCTGCCGTCAGGCCGAAGATCTTGGCCATACCGCCCGTTCGGGTGATGACATTCAAAATGTCCCGTTCGACCGCGTTGGTGTTGTTCCCGAGGATATTGACGGCATCGGCCAGCTTCTGGACACCGGGCAGGTTGAGGCCATAGAGGTTCATGATCTTGCCGGTAGCGGTGCCCGCGTCCTCGGCGGTCATTTTGAAAGCGGTCGCCATCTTCGAAACGATGATCACGAACTGCTCGATATCGTTGGCGGCGATCCCCATCTGCCCGCCCGCCTCGGCGATCCGGGCGAGCTCGATTGCGGTCAGCGGCATTTCGCGGCTGAGTGCCAGGAACCGCTGGCGCAGCTCTTCGATTTTCCCCGTTGGCGCATCGACCACCTTGGCCATATCGGACATGGCGGTTTCGAGGTCTTTCGAGGCCGTGAGGGCCGTCTTGATGCCAGCCGCCGCCGTCACCAGGCCGACGATGGCGAACCGTGCCCGCTCGAAGCTTTCGACCAGCCCGTTATTGGAAGTCTTGAGTTCCTGGATCCGCTGGTTGAGCCGCAGCTTGGCTTCCCCGAGCTCCCGCATGGACAGCGTGCCGGAGGATTTGAGCGTATTGTAGGAAGCCTTGAGCCGGTCGATTTCGGTCCGAAGCTGCTGAGTGGATTTCAGCCCGAGGTCGTCCCGGGCGGAAGCCACTGCCCGGTTCTTCTGGAACGCCGCGGTGGCTTCCTCGAGGGATTTCTTGAGCCGGACCTCTTCGGAAGCCAGCTTGGTAACGTTCACGCCGGCGGCGGACATGGCGTTACGCATCTGCTGGAGAGCCGTCTGCTGTTCGGCGACCTTATCCTTGAGCTCGCCGGCCTTGCTTTTCGCCTTCTCGAAGGCTGCCGCCAACTCCTTCGACGGCGTTCCGGCATCCTTCATCTGGCGAGCCAGGTCGCTCACCTTCGCCCGCGCTTCATCGAGGGCGGTCTTGCTCTCGGAGAGCGATTTCTTCAGGTTGGCAAAGGCGTCGATCTGCCCGAGCGGCTTCTTGAATTCCTCGGTGACCTTCTTGAACTCGGCCGCGAGCTGAGATAGACTTGATCCAGCTTCCTTGGCGTCAACCTGAATGGTTATCTTTGTCTTGAGGTCAGCCATGCTCAATCTCGATTACCCTGATCCGAAGATTCCGGGGCCGAAGCCGCCGGCAAGAAACCTGGATTCCCGCCTACGTGGGAATGGCGCTTTCAATTCCGAGAAGCCGAATTGGGGCTATCGCGCATATGTGTGGTTCCTGGATCCGGAGCGGCCGTGGCCGGCAGTCTGCTTCCTGTACTTCCTGCTGGCCTTCTGCGTGAGCGGGGCGCTCGAAGACTGGCGCTGGTTCGCCTGGGGAGTGGCGCTGCCCATCCTGGCTGCCTGTGCCATGTTCCTTGTCGTTGCCGTCACGCTCATCTTCACTCGGCTCATCTTTCGTCTTCTGAGGTGATTACCCTGGCCAGTTTCTTGATTTGATCCTCGCTGCCCCGCGTACCGACAATCAGCAGATTCAAGGTCTTGAGCGCCCGCACGGCCTCGGCCCGCCGGATCGCCAACAAGAATCCCGTCACCTGGGGCAGGGTGTATTCGACAATCTCCCCGTAGCGATGCCCGGCCCCGATCAGGCATTGGAAGACGTCCGCCCAGTCTGATTCAGCCCGCTCAGGGCGCCCTGCGCCTTTTCGACTTCGGGCAGGACGGTGCGGACGAAAAAATCGGCATTGACCTCGATCACCGTTCGCGTCAGCCTCACGACTTCGTCCAGGTCGAGCTCGCCGACCCACTCGACCGGCTGATCGGTAGCGGCCGCCAGGGCCTCCATGAGATCCTCCGCGCCCTCGGTCAGCAGGCCTTCGAAATCGATTGCATCGCCCGCGAAGAAACGCACGAGGCCGCCCACATGCCGAGCCACCCGCGACACCTGCCTTATCCTGATCGGTCCGATGCTAAGCGTCTTCCCGCCCACCGTGACTTCAACCGTTTCCGGAACCATTTGCTGCAAATCTTCCATGTCGCTTCGCTCCCGTTAGGCGTTAGGAGTGGTCAGGTGCCAGGGGGTAACTCCTGACGCCTCACTCCTTACCCTTCACCGGCCGCAGGCCTCACCCCTCACCCCTCACCGTGTTCAGCTCATCATCTCTACTTTGTAGTACTCCTGGCCGCTCGGTTGGCTGGTATCGGCCAGAACCGTGCCGGTGACGTTAAGAATCGCCATCTTTTCGCCCAGCAAGTTCACGTCCCCGTTGAGGTTGATCTGCACCTTGTGGAAGGTGTAGCGCTGGCGCGGCCCCACGTCACTGGGGTCGGTCACGAATACAACCCGCTTGGTGACCGATCCCGCCGACATGGCCCAGAGGTATTTCTTGTTCACTGCGTCGTAGTCGTAGGAAACATCGTCGGTGTCATCGAGAGCGCCGTCGGTGAGCTTTCTCACGTATCCATAATCCGGATCGATCCTGTAGTCGGTGCCCTGGACGCGGAGGGCGGTTCCGGCCGAAGACGTGATGATGACGTCTTCCTCGGTTTCGGTTCCGGTGATCGTAATGTAGTTGCTGACGTCCTTGGAGAGCTTGGTGTCGCCCGTAAAGGCGCCGGTCACGTGATAGAGCAGCACGTAGTCCGCCCCGACGAACCCCACCTCGCCCGTCTTCGTGGAAACGTCGCCGGTCACCGTATCGCCGATGGCGAGCGTCCCCGTGATGGCTCCGCTCACCTTGATACGGAAGACGTTAAGATGCCCGAGGTCGACAAACTGATCGGCTACCCAGGTCTTGTTCACCCGCTCGGCGTAGCCGGCCGCCTGGTTGAGGGTGTTCACGGCCGTACCGAGCAGGGCCATCAAAAGATTCTCTTCCGACTGCTCGCGCAGGCCGAAGGAAAGAGAGGCCTCGCGCTCGGTCTCCACTTCGAGGATCGTTGCGCGGGCGGCGTTGCGGGTGGATTTCACTTTCTCAGTCGTGACCTTGACCGACATGGTGAAGTTTTCGAGCTCGCCCAGGTCCACACCCGGATTGGAGCCTCCCACCGTGCCCGCGTAAGCCCGCCCGGTCCCGTTGTAGCGAATGTTGCCGGTATCTGATGCCAGTGCCATGTCATACTCCTTTCACTATTCACCCTTCACTCTTCACTCTCACTTCACTGTCTTGTATTCCAGCACCGGAACAATGATTTCGGCATAGTGGCAGAGCACCTTGCCGAACATCCTGTTCTCGATGATCTCCACCCTTGCCGGGCCGCTCTCCTGAACGGTTTTGCCCAGCGCCTTGTCGCGATCAATGGCATCGAGGACGCCCTCCACCACGCTCTGAAAAACAAGCTCGGAGGCCGCCGCATCGCTGAGCCCATGAAACCCACGCAGCCGCACCTCATGAGTGCGTTCCACCACGGGGCTGTGATGCCTGGCCGTGTCCACGCTCCGGCGGCTGATCGTCCAGCCGCTGATGCGCTCGTCGCTGTTCTTGAAGAGCTCCAGGAACTTCTCCCAGTTGGCGATGAAGCGGTCGTACTCGTGAACGATCTCGATGCCGTCCACCCCGAGGAGGATGGCCTTGATCCTGGTTCGAATGTCAGCGTAAGGCACCGGTAATCCTTTCATTGACCCGCTGCGGAATCGCATTCAGCTGTTCCATGATCCATGCGTCCAGCTCCTTCATGGTCTTCTCGAACATGTGAGCTCCCTCAAAACCTTCCTTGCCGATCTTTCTTGCGATCACAAACCCTATGCCCTTGGCTTCTTCAGCGGATACGCCGAGTTTGCGAATCGCCCAGAGGGCAATCGGTTCGACCGGGGGCCGTTTTTTGTCCGGCCGCCGCCCCATCTCGACTACTTCGCCGTATTCGACCGGCGTTCCGATAACCGCCTGCAGCCCCCTGCCGTAGGATACGACCTCGCCGTGGATGGACCCGGCCAGGCCCGCTTCGCCGCCAACCCCACGGGGCGTGCGCTCGACCACGGTCTTCTCGACCCGCGCCGCAACGATTTCGAGGACCGCCTGCACTTCCTCTTCGACAATTCCGCCATGCAGCCGGGCCAGTCCTTCGAGCACCCGCAAATCAACGGTAAAGCCAAAATCCGGCATGATCTACCTCAGCCGATTCGAATGGGTGAGCCAGCCGTAGCCGCTCGCCGGGCTGATATCCCAATCCTGGGTGGCACAGGCCCCCTTGAGCGTCCCTTCCTTTGACTTGCCCAGTCCCATGTGCTCGTCGTATTCCGACCGGTATTTCTGAGCCTGGGCCTCATACTCGCGACGCTTGGAGGAATGATCCACGCTGTCAGCCTGGATCGTGCTGTCGTCATCCTGGGCATAAGCCGCCGCCAGGATCCGGCAGAAGAGCGCCGCCGACAGCTTCTGTACGGCGCTGTCATCGGCTTCGGCCACGCTGCAAACAGCGTCATTGTTGAAACTGTGCCGCGCCGTGTAGGTCACCCGGATGGTCTCATCCGTATCGGGCGTGGCCGAAAGGAAGCGCAGCACCTCACCGGACGGCTTCCGGTAGACGGTCCAGTCATCGGCTTCCGCCAGCACGTTCGCGTCCGGCGAAGTATCATCCACCGGGTACTCCACCTGCACGATCTGGCTGAACTCGTCGGCCCAATGATCGAGATCGCTCAGGGGGTAGTCGAAACCGCCCGTTCCGGCCACATCCTCAACGATCTGCCGCGGCCGATGCTTCGAATGCAGCGCCAGCGCACTGTTGATGGCATTGAGCTGCTCTTCCTGCCCCAGCGCATTATTCCTCGGGACCAGCTCGCCCAATGCCCGGTAATAGTCCTGCAAATTCGCCACAAAAACTCCTCGGTCAGGCGTGAGGAGTCAGGAGTGCGGCCTGCGGCCGGTGAGGGGTAAGGAGTGAGGCGTCAGGAGTTACCCCCTGGCACCTGACCACTCCTAACGCCTTACGCCTCACGCCTCACGCCTTACCCTCTCTTAAGGTTTTTCGTAGATCTCCACCGCGTCGGTCGCGCTGCCGGCGTAAATGGCGGTCTTGGTGCTGGCGATCGTGCCGCCTGACCCCCCGGTCACCTTGAAGGTCAAGACTTGCCCGGTCTGGTTGTTTACCGCCCAGATCCGTCCCGGGTATGCCGCCGGCAGCACCGCATTGACCCCGCCGCTGGCATTGCTGGCGTAGATATATTGGCAACCGGCCTCCGCCGCCGTCATGGTCCACGCCGTGGTGCTGTTGTCGTAATCGTGGGTCGCCACGCACTCGTTCGTAGCCGCCTTGAAGTCGAAGAGATAAGACGTGTTCGAGATCGCGATCCCGATCTGCTGCAGGTAGCCGCTGGGCGCCGTCTGGGTCACCGCGCCGGCAGTCGCGGAAAGGTAGACCGGCGCCCCCTCGGTGAGCGACGAGTAGCCCCCGAAAATGCCGAGGGTCGTTATGCTGACCGATTCGCCCGCAGCCCCCGCTTTGGTTACGATCCCCACCGCCGGCCGAAGCGTCGCGTTGTCGGAATCCGCCTTGTACGCGTAGCCGTCGGCATCCTTCAGGCAGACCACGTCGCCGATCGAAAGCGATTGACCCGCCGTTGCCCCAAACCTCGCGTAGGAATTTTTGAGATACGCCGCCGCAAAGACCTCGCCGGCAACCAATCCTAGCACCAGCAGTGCCGCCACAACCCTCGTGAGCAGCATGCCGCCTCTTTTGCCTTCTTTGAACCATCCGATCATCGGACTCTCCTTTCTTCGTTTTGGAAAACGGTGCGGAACAGGAAGGGTCTTACCCCTTACCCCTCACGCCTCACGCCTCACCTCCTAAGTCACCGCTCCTTTGTACCCAGACCGCCAATCCACCACCGTGCCGTCGTACTCGTGGCGGATCTTGTAGATGATCCGGTCTTGCTTCAGCACGTGCTCGGCATCCGGAGCGTCCGCCACGAACATCTCCGGTTCCTGCCGGCCGTTCAGGTAGCCCATCTCGACGATGTCCACCAGGGCCGGCGGAAGGATCATGTACCAGTCGCTGGTATCGGTCAGCAGGCTCAGCATGACCGGTGTCACCTTGCCCTTGAGCGGGTTGGGAACCTTGGTGGTGAGGTCGTTCGTGGTGTAGTAAAAATCCTCGCCGGCGATCTTTTCGCCGGTTTCCATAAGGGCTACCGGGTAAACCAGGGCCGGCTTCGCCTCGCCGTCGAGGAGCCCCAGGGGATTGCCGGAATCCTTCTCCGTCATACTGGCCAGGGCTTTATAAGCTACCAGGGCCGTGGTATGGCTCAGGGCGGCTGCCCCCAGGTTGCCGTGTCCATCCGTGAACCAGGCCGTGCCGTCGGTGCAGGTCTTATTGCTGATGGCGAAGGCCCAGACGTAGCGTGCATGCGTGCCTCGGGCCGCCCGGCCCTCGCGGCTCACTCGACGCCGCACCAACCCCATATCGTCGTTGATGATGGTCTTCCGGGTGATGGTCAGCAGCCTACCGCGCGTCCGGACCTGGTAGGTGGCTTCCTCATCCGTAACTTCCGCCCCGTCCACGTAGTCCTCGGTTTCCGGGTCGATCAGCGGCAGGTCCTCCGGATAGCCCAGGGCGATCGCTTCCTGGAGTCTGAAATCCTTGACGCTCTTGCGCTCGGAAATGAGCAGGTCCTCGTGGCCGTTCAGCTCGTTGTAGTCCTTGACCAGCCTGCGGTTGAGCGTGTTGCCGAGGATGTAGGAAAAGGTGGTCGAGGTGATTTCCTGGGACACCCTGAGGTCCGCCGCCAGGTTTCTCCTGATGAACTGGCCGCTGATCTCGTGATCTCCGGAAACCAGGATGTAGAACTCGCGAAGGCCGGAAAGCCTCGGCACGTCATCGAAATCCGCCGCCTGGGCCGCCCGGTAGTCGTTGAAGATGGGGCGCCCGTCCAGCCGCTCCATCCGGGCTAGATCGGTCATATCCTGCTTGGTCAGGCCGAATGCCCGGTCGATGGCGAACTGGATCTTGTCGATCGGCCGAAGCCCAACCGCCACCCGCGACTGGTCGCCCCAGGGCGCGGGAGTCCCGCCCGCCTGGGCCATGCTCGCCAGGTAGTCGCGCTCTGCCTTGATCTCGGCATCGATTTCGGCCTGGCTTGCCCGTTTGCCATCGAAAAGTTTTCTGACTCGCTTGACCGCTCCTGCCGGAAGGCCGCTCTTGTCCAGAGCGTCCTCCAGGAGTCGTTCGGCGGCCATTGCCGCCCGCTGATCGTCGAGAGCCTTCTTGATCTGCTCGTCGATCTGCGCTGGGGTCAGCCCCTCGCTTTGCGCCGCCCTTTTGGCGGGGTCGCCGGCAGCGCCGTCGGGCTTCTTGTCCTCCTTGCCGTCCCCCTTGTCCGGATCTCCGCCCTCCGGCTTCGCCATGCTCTGCTGAACCAGCGCCAGAATCTCTTCCTCCGTCATCGCGGCGATGGCGGCATCGTCCTTCCCGTTCAAAAGCTCCGGCCGACTCTGCCTGATGATTGCGATAAGCTTTGCTCTATCCATACGTTTCTCCTTGCTGGCCATTGCCGCGACCGCCCGCAGGAATTTGCCTCCCGCGGCCGGCCTGGTCACTACGTCAACCGAACTTGCCGACACGATCTCTGTCGGAACCACAACCGTGGATTCTCCCGCCGCAACGGAAACCCCCTTGATCCGTGCATCTATCGAAAGGCCGAGCACATCCGCCCCGGCGTTCTGCCCGGCCCGCAGCGACTCCGGAATCCAGGCATGATCCGGCAGGAAATGAACCCGCGCCACAATCCCCATTCCGGTCTGGTATTCGGGCTGCTCGGCCCACCCGGCCTTCTTCTTCACCAGGTAGCGTTTGAGGTCTTCCAGCTCGCCGCCCTGGGGCACCTGCAGATGGCCGAAGTACTCCGGCGACAGGTCGTAGGCGTTGATATCCACGCCGTCGAAAACCGGCGCAGCCGCCTGGAGCACATCTTCCGTCCAATAGACCGGAGGCGTCGACCGCGACAGCCCGGGTGCGATCAAAACCGCATCCCAAACCATTCCGGATTCGTCCGCCTGGCGTGCTGCCAACATCGCGGCATCGGCCCGAAACCGAATGTCCGTCTCGCTCGACATCCTGCCTGTTCCGGTCGCCAGCGCCTCCCGGGCGCTCCGCTCGAGCCCCTTGTCCACCGCCTCGAGCAATCGTCTCGCCGCCTCGAAAATCTCCGTCTCGTTCTGCTGAGCCGCCCGCTGACGGATCGCCACCAGCCCTGACCGGTAGACCTTCCCATCCTTCCCGAAAGGATATTTGCAGGCCTCTTTCGCCTCCGGATTCGCCCCGGGCACCGCCATCAGGAACCAGTGCGCGTACTCGCCCCAGTCCTGATCTTGCCCCAGAATCGCATTGCCGTCTGAAGCCCCGAAAGACCACCCGGAGGTGTGATCCACCGTGCCCTGCCGGATCAGCTCCAGCGCCCGTTTGTAAGCCTTTTGGTTGAGCATCTCGCCCTCTCAAAACCGGTCCACGAAGTCACACGAAGAAAGAACCAAGCTGCACGAAGCGATCTCAGCTCTTCCTTGGAGGTATGCCGCTAATCTCAAATTCCATAAGCCTTTCGACCGTCATGCCCTCGTGCCAGGTCACCTTCCTGCCGCCGCAGGTCAGCAGCACCACCCGGCCGATTACGTCTTCCTCCTTCCAGGCCATGAGGTACCTCTCGTCAATGCCGTAAGCCTCGCATGCCCGCGAAACCCGCTCCGGCAAAACAGCCTTCGGCCCGGACACCTGAAACGGAACCGATTGCTCCGGCGCCATGTCCATTGCCTCACTGTCGCTTTTCTTAGCCATGCCTTCTCCTTCGTGGATGTCTTTCAGTCCCAAATCGCCCGCGGCTGGTACGGCATCTTCCCGTGCACCGCCCCGCCGGCCCCTTCCCAATCGGCCAGCGTCAAAACATGGCTGCAGCCGCAGTTGATGACGTCTTTGGCCGACAGGCCCGGCGCGTGCGGATACGGAATGCCGCCCGGAAAGTTCTTGTCGACCCTCACCGTGACGCCGTTAAGCGCCGCATGGTGCGGGCGCGGATGGGCCTTTCCCGAGCTGACCCACTTTTTCAGCCAGCGCACGTCCGGATTCGCCGCGACCACATCCTCGATCCTCACCTCCCGGGCCAGGCTGTTGACCCTGGCAAGCTCCGTTCGGGTGATGGTTTCCGCTCTCACGGCAATCGTCCTGAAAACGCTTGGATCATCGAGGTTCCGTCCAATCGCCTGCATGACCTCCCAGGGCGTCTTGCCGCCCAGAATGCCCATCGAAATCTCCGCATTGATCTTGGCTGCCGCATCGCGGCTCAAATTCGTGATCAGGTCCGCCGAATAGCCCTGAACGATTTCCAGGGCCGTCCTCGATATCTCCGTGGTTCCCGCCTGGATGCCGATATAGCTCAACGGCCAGTCCACCTGGTCGATTCCCGCCCGCCACAAATTCGCCTGCCCGTCCGTCAAAAGGACCCGGTATCGCTGGAGAAACCTGGACGCCGCCTTCTCGACGGCCTCCTTAAGCTGCGGCACGTGGTGAGTCTTCCAGTCACTGTCCACGATCTGCAGCGCCACTTCCTTCCGGAGCTCCTTCAAAAGCCGGATGCTCTTCGCCACTTCTCTCTCTTCGAGCCTGCCAACCCCCTCCACCAGCTCTTCCAGCTTCCTGTTGTACCGGACCTCAGCTTCGGTCATCCAAAATCCTTCAGGTTAGGCGTAAGGGGTGCGGGGCGCCCTTCGGACGGTAAGGCGTTAGGGGTGAGGAGTGAGGGGTTTCCCCCCTTCCGACTCATCACGCTTAACGCCTAACGCCTTACTCCTCACCTTTCTATAGTCCTCGCTCACCTGCTCGGCGTCCCGCTTCCTGGCTTCCTCGATCTCTTCCTCGGCATCCACTTCCACCCCGGTTTCACTGGCCACCGCCGCCCAGATCCGCTGGCAGGTCTCTTTCCTCGCCCATCCCTGGGTCTCCGCGGCCACCAGCGATTGGGTCACCGAATTCAAACTGTCGGTCGCGGTCTTGAGGTCCCGTTTCCGCATCGAGGGGAGATTTACGCAAATCTCGTAATCTCCACCGCCCTCTGGCTCAGGCAGCGCCCGGTGGAGGATCGCCTGGTCGGCCACGAACCTCAGCACCTCTTCGAGCATGGTTCTGACCACATTCTGTCGGACCTCCAGGTCTCGATAGGTCGGCTCCCCCATGAGATCGGCTTCCGTCTGGTAGGCCTTGCCGCCGCTCCCAAACCAGGAATCCGGCCGCCCCTGGACCCCGGAAACATACGAGCGCATCATGTCGAAGAAATACTTGGTGTCCTGATGCTGGAGGTCGGGCGCCTCGGCCTTCCAGGTCACCTTCTCGTTGTGGATGCGCAGGCTGCCGGGCTTGGGCGGCGGGTTTCTCTCCCTGAACTTCTTGATGTCGTTCTCGTCGGCTCCCTCATAAGTCACATCCCAAATGAAGGCCTTCATCAGGTTCAGCCGGTCCAGTTCACTGAAGAGCGACTCTTCCAGGCTTGAGATAAAGTCCGCCGCCTGCAGCAGATCGCTCCAGCCCCGGGGCGAATTGGGCGGCTTGTTGATCGCCCAATAGAAACAATCTCCGGCCAGCCTCCCGTATTCCGGCTTCCTCGGGTCGCGCTCTTTCCGGATCACCCGCAGCGGCTGCCCGCCGCGCTCGACGCTCCTGACCTGCACGATGTCGGCAATCTCGGCAAAACCTGGCAGGGGAATGACGTCATCGATGTTGGCGGGATCCACATAAGAAACCTGCACGAAGCCGTTGTGGGGGTTCACCGTCACCGGCCAGCACTGCTCGCCCAGGAGCCCCAGAAAGGCCACCCGCGGCCCGAGCAAAACATCCATCCGGTTGATGGAATCCTTCCAGAATTCCTTCAACAGGTCGGTTGCCCCCTTGTCCGGCCGGTCATTTTTGACTTCGAAGGTGACCCAGCGCCCCATGACGAAATTCTTGGTGTCCTCGATGAACTTCTTGGCCATGCCCGAAGTGGCATAAAGGAAGTAGGCGATTTCGATCATCATGTCGTGGCTGGCCGGCAGGATGTCCATGCGCACCTGGTTGCCGCCGATGGCGTACCGGCGAAACCCCTCGCCCTTCGGGTCGTAGTCCGCATAGAAGGGCAAACCCATCCGCGCCCGCTTCACTTCCTCGGCTACCAGTTGCTCCACCGCCCCACGGTCCACCAGCTCCGGCGCCAGGAATTTCGCCAACGTCGACCTAATCCCCATCAAAAAGCCCTTCCATCCATGAAGTCACACGAATAGACACGAAGTGGTTTCGCGGCTGGAGCCCGACCAATGCACTCCAGCCGACAGCCCTTGCTCTCCAGGTGGGCATGGCCCGAGTCATCTCTTCGTGTTCCTTCGTGTGCCTTCGTGGATCGTTTTTTCATTCACCCGTCCCCAACCGGCCGCCGACCAACGACCGCATCATCCGGCCCACGGCCCCGCCGAAAAACCTGCGCCCCGTCTCGCCACGCTCATTCTCCTCCCGCCGAATCCCCGCCAGCCGGGTCGTAAGCCTCTCGCCCGCTTCCGGATCCACCGCCACGTAAGCCGCTGGGCCGCCGCTCTGCAGCATGCTGACCGCTCCCTCGAGAGCATCCGGGCCGTCGTCGTTCACATTCGCGTTGAGGATGTAGATGAGCTGCTCAACCAGGCGATCCTGATCGCTGTGGCCCTTTTCGAAGAGGAGCTTCCCGTGTTCGACCAGGTAGGAGAGCGTCCCGATGATCCGGGCTTCCTTGTTGGTGGAATGATTCACCGCCCGCCAGGGGAGATACCGGCCGACATCCCGCGCATAGTTCCAGATGGCATCATGGAGGAAGTCCTTCAGCATGTTCTCTTCGATGCCGATGGCTCCGCCGTAGGTGTCGAACTGCTGGTAGGCCGCCCGAAACATTTCGCCCGGGCTGGCGTGCCGGATCCAGGCATGGAGGCATCGGAAAAGCATGATGTCCCGCTCCAGGCCCACCGTGATGATGGCCTTGAAATCGTTCGCTTCGCCCTTGGCGGCGCTCGGGTCCACGAAAGTCGCAACAAACATCGCCGGCGCCACGATTTCGATCCGATCGAAGTACTTGAACCAGGTCTCGCGGAAGGGGCTGTCCTCGGCGCCGGTGAGGTTCATCATTTCGGCGTTGAAGGCGACCGAGCCCATCTTCCTGCGCTTGGCGTAGAGTCTCTCCAGGGGCCAGGCCTCCGGCCACAGTGGGCGCTCGTCGGGGGTACCAGGGTCGAGGATCGCCGCATAGATCCTGGAGACATAGAGCGGCTTTCCTTCTTCGTCCTTGTCGGCCATGAACTGGGCCAGGATGGATTTCGGATGGAAGAGGTTCCCGATCATGAGGAAGACATATCCAGCGCCAAGCGACCCGATCACGGCTTTCAAGAGCCAGTCCTTGCCCTTCTTCACCAGCTTGGGGTTTTCGACGTTGATGTCGTTTTCGAAATCATCGACGATGGCCTTGTCGGGCCGGTATTGGCGGTTCTTCAGGCCCCGGACCTTTTCTCCGCGCCCCCGGGCCAGCACGCGCACACCATTCGAAGTGGTGAAATCACCCTTCTGCCAGATCGGGCCAAGAAAACTCCCGAAGTCGTGTTTGATCCTCGGGTTGTCTTCGAGCTCCAGGCGGATCGGCAAAGAAAAACCCGTCGCCTGGTCGTTGGTGTCGGAAACAATGATGATGAACTTGCGCAGGGCATAGCAGATGTCGTGGAGCGGATCGCCGAAGGTGAAGAAGGTCGATTTCGCATGCTCGCGCGGCGCCGCCACAAAGACGCAGTCATCGCGCATATCGCCGAGGTCGGACCATTCATCATGAAAGTCCCCGAACTCCCCGTAGAAGTAGTGGGGCAGGTAGGTCTTCATGAAGAAGAGCTTGTCCCATCGCGCCTGCTCTTTGCGCTCGGCCTGCTTCTCCGGCGAATCGTCCTCGAACGGCGACACCGAATCCTGGATCCAGGCCTTGAGATCCTCCGCCCACTGGTCGAAGCGGTATTCGCTGATTTTAGGCCGCTTGCGCATCTAAAGCCTCTGGGTGAGGCGTTAGGAGTGAGGAGTAAGGAGTTGGCAGAGGGCTACCCCTCACGCCTCACGCCTCACGTCTAACCGCCCGAAGGGCACGCCTCACTCCTCACCGTCTCTTCACTCCTGACGCCTCTCGCTGTTTGAACCGGGCCACGATCAAATCAAAGCTCTTCGCCACGATCTTCAGCCCTTCCGGGTCCACTTCCTTCAGGATCTCCGCCACGAACTGGAGGTCCTCGAGGAAAAGGGCCGGCCGGTCGATTTCAACTTCCTTTTGCTGTTCCTTCCGGGGCTCTGAGCGCTTTGCCATCGCCTCGAGGCGCGAGAGGGCGTAGATGTCCTGCGGATCGAGGGAGCCCAGGGCCTTATCGAGCTGCGCCCGGTGGAGCTGCAGCCGCTTGCGCTTGAGTTCGGTCAGGTTCTGGAGGCGTTCCTTCTTCTGTTCCTGCCATTGCCCGTCCTCGGACCAGCGCTTGAGCTGCGAAACCGAAACCCCCGTCTCCTGCGCCACCTGCTCGAAGGTCAGCCCCTCGTAGACGTACAGATTCTCGGCGCTCTCGCGCACTTCCCAGCTGTATGCCTCGCCCATGACGGCCCGCCTATCCGAGCCGCATCCGGAGTTTCGCGATATCCTCCAGGAGCCCGATATATTTCTCCTGGAGCTCCTTGAACTTCCGAGCGGCGACCACGAGCTCGTCAGCCTTGACTTCCTCGGGTTTGAGCAGCAGGAGGTCCGTCATCTCATGGATGCTGCCGGCGAGGGTCTCCAGCTGAAACTTCAGGGAAAATGCATCCGCCCGCTTCAGCTCCAGAGCCCCCATCAGTTTGGCTCTCTCCAAATCCATACTGTTCACCCTTCACTCTTCACTTGTTCCTGAGAACCGTCTCGATCATGTCGTTGGTGCGCTGCATGGTCGCCGTATTGAGCACCACCGTCTGCTGGAAGCCCTCGGCAATGCGGCGCCAGGAATGGACCAGTTCGACGTTGTCTTTGTAATACGAGGAGAGCTTTTGCATGTCCTTCCCGTAGGATTCGAGGATTTTCTTGGTATCGTCGCGATAGGCCCTCAGGAGCTCGGCATTTCTGTGCTCCGAGCGAATCATCATCGTTGCCACGAGGAGAAGAACTCCGAACGGAGACAGAATGGTCAGGGCCATCAGGGTGGAGATGGTGCCCGGATCCAGTTTATCCAGGACGTTGACAAGGACGGTAATTACCGAGCTTTCCATGCCTGTTCCCATTTCCTGGGCGCCCCCCTGGTTTTTGAAGTCTCGCGGTTAAGTGCCGATGTTCGCCAGGACCGCCTTTTCTCTGGCCAGATGTTCTTTCAAGAGGCGGGTGTCGCAGGCATTGATGGGAATCGGCCGATCGAACTCGGCCATGACCGGGCTCACGGCCAGGAGGGCCGTCCCGCAATAGCTGTTCAGCCATTTCACGTTGGTAACCGCAGCCTCGAGGAATTCCACGTAGGTGACCTGGTTGTCGTCAAGCATTTCGGAGAGCGCATCTACGGCCTTTTCGAGGTAGGGTTTCGTCTCCGGATGGTTGGTCGCCGCCACGGAAATACCGATCACCAGCGCTGCGTCCACCACCCTGGCCGCCTGGAGGTTCTTGTAGAGGATCGACTCCTCGCATCCTGCCGGCGGGCTGACCGCCTGTTGCGTGGTCTTGCAGCTCGGCAGAGAAATCACCAGGCAAACCAGGATCGCCAGGAGGGCGATGTGCTCGTTAAAGTCGGCGGCAACGGTTTCGGATCTCTTGCTTTCAAGTTTTTGATGTTTCATGGTGGTTTCCTTTCGCATGTGAAGGCCGGCGGAGTGCCTGACCCCAAGTTTCCAGTTTCACTCGTTAAACGGTTGGTCGGGAAAAAAGGAAAAGCCCGACTGACCCATTGTGACAACAGCGTCAGTCGAGCTCTTTACGGTAGGCGACGGTTGTGCGTCCCGCCTGGCGGGACTCGTGAGCTCCAACTCAAATTATGCGCGAGGCCGAAACCAGCGCTTTTACGACGATGCGCTCGCGGCGCATCCAACATGCTACCCCGACGGGGGCGGAGAAAATCCGAACGGCTTGATGGGTTATGAGCCGTTCGAAACACTACAGCATATCTATCGCCGGCGTGATGTCAACCGAAAAATCACCCGGCGAAGGATAATTCAGCCGGGGACACCATCCGCCCGGAGAGCACCCCCGCACCTCGCGATACAGGGAATCTCCATACAATTTGGTTCGGCCCCCAAAAAACCGCTAACGGGGGCTAACCCGCCTTGTGGAACTGTTTAGGCAAACTCAACAGATTCTTATTAAGCACTACCGTTATAATAGCACTGATTGGAAAATCGACCCCAAATATGTAAAGATACCAATCGGTTGCTCAATCCGCTCGACTCTTTGTTCGGGACCCTTCCTTCAATTCACAGCACAAAACGCAGTCGTGTAGCTGTAAATACAGTGGACACAAATACTTTCTGTTTTCAAGAGATGTTTGGCAACTTTTCCCCTGCAACAAGTGATTGTTTTCATGCGGGTCCTGCCGTTCACCAATTTGAATCGAGGTTCATAGAAATCAATATCTTCTGTTATTATGATGCATTTTCCAAAAACGTTTTGAATTGCCTTGAAGGATAAACCTACAAAAGATGCACGTTTTTCCCGCATAGAAGCCTGTTTTCACCCCAAGAATTGGCCTTGTAGGGTCAGCTTGCTGGAAGGCTCTACTTATCGCTTCATCTGAATTCCTTTTCTGAGAAATATCATGCCTTCCTGCCCTTGACCTCTCCGAAATCAAAACGACATTGTCTTCTGGGGGTCATCACATCCTGTTGATCGATTTTGCTTCCCTTTCGCTTTTTGTTCCCTGCCCTCGTGAAAATCTCAAGCTCGCCGCATTGATGGAGGGCGTACACAACTTTCTGGATCATCTTGAAGGTAGCGGTGGTCCCGTTGCATTGTTCTTTGAAAAAGTTTTCAAGGCTTACCCCTGTATATGGGACCATTTCCGGGATCTGACAAAGAAGCGTCTTGTGATTGCGAGCTTTGTCGAGGTCACTGAAAGTGAACATCTGGCCTGCCTGGCCTGTTAGGTCTGTATCCCGTTTGGGATCATATCCGAGCATGAAGAATCCGGTCTGGCCCTCGTGGACAAAGTGGTTCCTGAGCCTCCAATGCAGTTCTTGCATCACATCCCTCGCCTTGGGGTGCATTGAGAGATGCATGAGCCAATAGGACCTATTGCTTTCACTGGATTTGATAAAGAAGTTCGTGAAGTGTTTGGCACCGGAATTCTCTACTACATCTTTGTAAAGCCTGTGCTGGATGAATCTGCGCCAATTCTTTGTCTCGCTCTTGCCTTCTAGGAGTTCGCAGATATCCGAACTGACCCCAAGTTCCCGCAATGTTCTTCGATTTTCTGGAGAATCAGTAAGATAATCGATCAAATGGTCCACAGCAAACGTCAGCATGACTTCTGCTTTCGGTAATTCGCAGAACAATCTCTGCAATGTGGGCAAAGCAACATCCGTGTAGCCGTATTGATCCAAGAGGAGAATACATCTTCTGGCTGTCCCTTGGCGCCGCATGATGTGTTCTATGATAGAGTCAATTCTGGCTTCGAAGACACCGTCGATGAGAAAAACCGTTTTCCCAAACCTGCTTTCATACCCTTCTTTTATTAATGTTCTTCTTAGGAATTCGAGAGACTGCCTCTCCTTTTCAACGAATATGTAATGGGCATCAAGGCGAAATTCTCGTGACATGCCCAGTTCTACCGCAGCCTCCTCCGTAGCCTTTAGAAAAATCAGCGGGGAGCCATGATGTAGTTCCCCGCTGGGAACTTTGTAAAGGCCACCTCCAGCAAAACCGTCGATGAGAGTAAGGCTGAGGTATTTCCTTTGGATGGGATGTCCACCAACAATCAAGATGTATTGGCGAAGATATTCGCGCAGGACATCATGCTTTCTAATGCTGTGCGCTTCAATTATCGGAATCTCACCGTCTTCCCAGTGATACTTGGGCATGTAAACCCAACCTCTGGACTTGTGGCTACAAAAACCTGACCATCACGGCATTTCGTCCCAGCACTGTCCAGCTAGGAGCCTGCCGTTGCGTTCTTTAGACCCCCGCTTGCCATCTGCACTCCATGTGCCCCACTGTTTGAAGAAGAAGGCCACGTTATTTGCCTTACATTGCTGCAGGATGTTCTCGGCCCATTCCTTGCGCATCCTCCTGGCACAGGGGCCGGATTCTCCACCAACAATCACCCAGTGGATATTCTCCAAATCAACGGGACCGAGATCTTCAAGCAAAGGTTCAATAGAGATAAAACGGACAAAAGCTTTGATGTTTCGCAGGGCTTCGATGCGGTAAATGCTTTCTCTATCCTCAACAGTAACCCCGAGCCAGGCGTTGGGAGGCACTTCGCGGTTCAGAAAGAAAGATGCCATGCGATCAATCCTTTTCGTAAGGATCTGGAATCGGTGCCATCGGGCTTTTTGAATTGTCTGAAAGACGAGTTCTATAAAAGATTCATCTATCGCTTCATGAAAAATATCGCTCATGGAATTCACGAAATAGGTTGTGGGCCGCAGCCTCTTCAATGGCTGCTCAAGACGCTCTGGAAGAGTGGTCAGCTTGAACCCATTTTCGTAGCCCTTGACGCGCATAGCCTGAAGGCGTTTCGCCATCGACTCTGCGTAACAATTCTTGCAACCCGAGGATATCTTTGTGCATCCTATTGTAGGATTCCACGTACTGTTAGTCCACTCAATTTTGCTGTACCGAGACATTCTTCAGCCCTTCCGCCAAAATACCAAACCTCCTTCTTCATCCCAAGGTGAATTACTTCTACATTTTTCTCATTTTAGCTGCAAATCTAAACTCGTTGATCCGGTTGGCTGTGGAGGGCATAGGCGGTTTCGGCAGTCATGCCTTCGCGATCCGGAAGCTCGGCAGGTTCGAGTTCCCGCAGGACCCGCTGGAGCCGGCCGCTGAGGTCGCGGAGTTCGGCCACTTTGTGGCGGGGGACGAAGATGTCGCCGAATTGTTCCTGGAGGCAGCGGATTTGGTCGGCGTAGTGCTGGGGATCGCCCTTCACCCGCTCGAGCAGCTTCGTTACCACCTGCACCCAGGCCGGCGGCGAGGACACATTGCGCCTCGGCATGCCGAGGCGCGCGCGCACCGCATCGCCCTCGGGGCCGTCGTAACCCAGCGTCAGCTGCAGCACGGCATCCGCATAGGCGGAGCGGCGCGACCGGGTGGCCTTCATTAAACCCGTCATGGCGCGGGTGTGGAACCGGGCGTGGTTGGCTTCCACTTCTTCGTCGCCGGCGGGCAGATAGTAGCCGCCGCCCGGGCCGGGTTCGCACATGATGGGAATGCCGCGCCGGATGACCAGCCGATTGATGATCCGCCGCAGCGCCCGGTTCAGACCTTGCTCGCCTCGCTTTCTCCGAATTTTCTTGATGCCCGGCTCGTCGGGCTGCTCGCGGACGATTTCGGCGTCCTCATCGCCTTCCTCAGGAACAATCGGCAGCAGCACCGCCAGCTCCTTCGCCGGGATCGCGCCGGCGCGGCCGTAGGGCTGCCCGTTGGGTGCGTACCCCTGACGGACCAGCTCCTCGAGAATAATCCGCTCGTCGTTGTCGAGCTTGGCGTACCTTAGGACTGCGTCAATGCGGCGTTTCGAATCCATTAATAGCTCCTTTTGAGTGAGGCGTGAGGCGTCAGGCGTGAGGCGTAAGCCTCTGCCACCTCATCACGCCTCACGCTTCACGCTTTACCCCTCACTCTTTCTGTCTTCCGGGCCGCCGAACGCCCGCCGGATGAAGGCATAGGACATTTTGAGATAATGCCGCCCCATCTGGACTTCCGTAGCATCCGGAGGTGCATACCTGTTAATCAGCTCATTCAGGGCCATGAAACCCTCGCCGATATAGATCAACCCTTCTTTGTCCATCACTGCCCTCTCAGCTTCTCTGGTGACCGAGGATTTGCCCCAGTGGGACCTCATCCGGATAACCGTTGGGCGACGCTTTCGGTCCGCTTCGGCCTCCAGCACCTCGGGTTGAACGAGGTAGGCATAAAAGCTCACCCCCGTCCAATATCCGATCCCGAGGCGGCAGTAGCGATCCCCCATGTATTCGAGCCGCTCGTCGGTCAGTATCTGCCGGCAGCCGGTCAGGGCCTCTTCGGAGATGACTCTGGCACCCCTCCGGCCAGGCTTGGTTTGAGCTCTGCTAGCCATTGGCGCTCCTCTGCTCGAGATCGCGAACCAGGGGAATGCCGCTGATGTCGCCTGCGTGGGGGAATACGGTCCTGGCGTTGATGAACATATAATCGTAGTGGGGCAACGGCACGGGGCACCTGCCGCCGGAAGCCCACATTTCCTCATTCCAGCCGCCCACGAGCATCGTCTTTAGCATGAACCGGGCTTGTACCTCGACCGGGCGCTCGGCATGATGAGCAAGGCGGTTGATTTCTTTGAGCACTTCCGGGTAGCATGAAAAGTCCAGGAGGAGCTGATTCTCAAGGACCAGGTCCTCATTCTGGGGGCAGATTGGAGCCGCTGTTTCCCTGGCAGGATCCGGCTCCATCTGCTCTTCTTGGGGTGAGGGGTGAGGCGTCAGGCGTGAGGCGTGGCCGTTCGCCATATCCGGGGCCGGCGTGGGTTGGCCCCTCTGCGGTTCTGCGGTTTCTTGTTCGATATTCTGCGGGTCGCTTTTCAATGGTTGGCTTCTGGCGGCATCCTTTCTCTTGCCGCTGGCCCAGTCATTTTGGTACGCCCGATTGCATTCCAGGCAGATCTTCCTGTGCCCGTCCCTGGCCTTCTTGTCCTGGAGAAATTCCTCCAGAGGCTTCATCTTCTTGCACCGTGAGCATTGCTTCTTCTTGCCCTCCATTCCTGCTTTCTCCTTTTCCATCACCGCTTCCTCCAGTTTTTGAGCCGTTTCCGTCACCTTTGATTCCGCCGCCGGTTCCGGACGCCGTGGAGCGGGATACATCGGGTTACTCCTCACTCCCGACGCCTCACTCCTCACCGTTTCCGTCACCACATCCGCGGGCGGATTCATCCGGTTGTGATAGCCGGCCAGCAGCGCCTGCAGATCGTTGTCGTCGAGCTTGCCGGCCCTGGCCAACGCACCCGTCGGGCACCCCTTGCAGCCCGGATAGCGGAGCTCCTTCACATGGGGATTTCTGTTAAACTCACCCCCCGCCAGGACGCTCTGGTTCGCCAGGCACTGCTTGACGGAGATCGTCGCATGCATCTTGTCACAGCGCATGGGCGTCGCTCCTCTCCCCTGGTGAGGGGTTACCCCTTGCCACCTTCTCACGCCTGACGCCTGACGCCTCACTCCTCACTCCTCACTTTCTTCTGCCGCCTCACCAGCGCCGCGATCACTCCTTTGAGCTGATCCGGCCGGCACCACTCCACCCGATCCACGCCCCACATCTGCCGGGCAATACCGTCGGCGTAGCTGTCGGGGAGCTTCATGACCGTAAGCAGTGCCTTGATTTTCCCGAGCTGCAGCTCCAACTGGCTGCCGGCTTTGACCTTCCAGGTCCTTGCCCCCTTCGGCTTCCTGCTCACCGTACGGAACCCGCCGGCTTCCATGCGGCGCATGAGCTCGTCAAACTGGGGTGCCGTGAGCTGCACCGAGGATGCCACCCCGACGCTGCCCAACATGTCGCGGTAGACCTCGTCGCTCATCCCAAGCTCGGTCTTGGCCACGTGCAGCAGCGCGATCTGCTTTTGACTGATGCATCGATTGGGCATGCTCAAACCTCCGTAGCCGTTATGGAATCAAAGTAGTCGTTCAGGTTCTCTTCGCTGGATGGAATGAAACGGGCTCTGCCGGTTTCGAGACTGGTTATCATTTTGCGTTTCGCCTCGTTGGCGCTGTGCGCCTCCACCTTTCCCGAGACGAGGTAGATCCAGCCCTCCAATCGGTATGTCCTTTTTACGCCCGTCACCTCCTCCCTCCCGGCCTCGCCTGCGCCCGGTCCACCAGCCACCGTCGCGGCAGCCCCGTCAGATCGTTCTTTTCCGAACCCCTCGGCACGATGACCGTCACGGCGGTTGCGGTCCGTTCGTCGATCCAGAGGATTATGTTCTCCGCGTGGACCCAGACCTGCGTCAGGGTCTGATAGGGATAAATCCGCCCCCGGACAATTTTCCAGAGATCCTGTCCGCGCTTGAGAATCTGCCCCTTGCACAGCATCAGGTTCACGCTTTCGACGCTCGGACACCCTCCCCGCCGTTTGGCCCAGCGCCCGAGAAAATGGTCGCTGAGCAGTTCCACCTGCACGATTCCGCCGCCCGCTCGACTTTCGCCGCTCGACTTTCGCCGCTCGACCCAACCATCAAGCCGCCTCCTCGAGTTGATCGCCATGACCATCAGCCCCCCACTTCACCGCTTCACCACTCAACCGTGCTGCTACCTTCCCGATGACCCTGACCGTTTCGGGTCTTGGTCGTTGCCGCCAGAGGATTCCTCCAGGCGGCGGCATACCCGCTGCAGAACCCCTATATCCTGACACCAGGCCAGATTGGCCACGCCGCACTCCTCCTCGATCGTCTCACGGAGCCGCTTTTCCCACCCCGACCCCAGTTGCCGGGCCGCATTCCGCGCCTGTTCCTGCCAGACCAGAATCACGTCACGCCTGGCGGGCCTCTTTCCCGCAGGCGGCTTTACCTTCCATCCCATGCCCTTGAAGATCTTGAGCAGCCGCCTCATCTCATTGTGCGAGAGGCAAGTGGCTGAACCCACCCCAAACGAGCGGGCCAGGATATTGAGGTATTCTTTCCTGCTGATTTTTAGCTCGCGTGCGGCGATATGGATCTTCGCGAGCAGGTTGTTGTACTCGATTACCTTCAGATTGGGCTTCGGCTTCTTCTCGCCCAGTCCGCTGATGACTTCCATTAGTTCCCTCCCTTGGGCTGCTCGGTTGCTTTTTTTGCACAATATTTGAGATAAAAACGGTCGGGGTGCTTCACCATGTAGACAAATTCCTGCTTAACCTTCCCGTTTTCCTCAAGATTGACTCGATCCAAGTCCCCACTCCTGAAGAGTTCAAGCAGTACCCTGTGGATCGAATGAACCCTTGCATCGCACAGGGGGGCGAGTTCTTTGGCCCTGAAGCTCTTCTTCACATGGATGGCCCGATAAATTCTGGGCTTCACCGTGGCGCGGTCGAACCATCGCGGAGAAAAGCCGAGAAACCGATATCGTCCATGACCCGTGCGTTCGACTTCCCCGCGATGCAGCATGTCAGTCAAAACGTTCCGCACGGGCCGGCCCCTCTTCAAGCCAAGTTGTGTTGTTATCTCGAGCGGGCTGAATTCCGTCTTCCTGGAAGAGATCACCTCACGCACTCGGGCTGCCATTCTCACCACAGATCTCCTTCACCAGCTCGTCGGTCACGTCTCTAAGCCCCGAAGCCTTCATGGTCCGCTCGATCTGGATGGCGTCGTTGATCACCCTCCGGAAGTCGCCGCCGGAATGCCTGGCCAGGGTGACGGCCTGTTTCGTCGTGAGCCCCTGGTTCATCGCGGCCCGGTAGAAGGCCGCTACATCAACCTGGCCGATGGGCTCGAAGCGGATTTCATAGGCCACTCGGCTCTTGAGCCGCCGTTCCCGCTCGAGCTGGGTCAGGATGGATTCCTCGCCGATCATGACGATGGGCGCCTTCAGCACGTCGTGGAGGTCTCTCAGCGTGTTGAAATGTCTGAGACTCATCCGGTCGGCTTCATCCACCAGGATGATGCGGCGCCGGTAGGCCAGTTCGTTCTGGATGATCTCGAAGCAGCGGTCCGTTGACCGGGGGCGAGTCCCGCCCAGCATGAAGCCGATCTCTCGAATCAGCCCCACGTGGGTGAACCGGTCCTGGAATCTCACCAGCACCGTGTTCTGGTTCATGGTGATGATGCGCTCGGCCGACATCGACTTCCCCCGGCCGGAGCTGCCCACCACAATCGCCATCTCCAAGCCCAGCGAGGTATTGAGCAGGTCCTGGCAGAGCGCCTCGAACTTGGTGTAATTCTGGGTGGTGATAAAGACATCCTCCCTCATCAGTTCATCCCTCCTGCAAACATCTCGCGCGCTACAGACCAGTATTCCCTGGCCCCTTCATCCATCTTGGATTCGAAATCCGCCATGAAGGTGCAGTCCTCATCCACGAGCAGCCAGCCTTCGGCTTTCCGCTCCAGGCACCATCGATACCGGTCCACCGAATACCGGAAGAACGGACGCTTGCTGTCAAAAATCCTCCCGCCGATCGGTCCCTCACCCTCATCCCTTCGTGTGCCTTCGAAATTCTTCGTGTGTCTTCGTGGAGAAAAAGGCTCGTTGTCGATTTCCCGCGATCGCCGGACCACCTCTTCCACCTGGGCATCAAACCTAGCCCGTTCCTCATCGCTCTCCGGTTCCTCAACCGGCTTGGCCGTGGCTCGCGCCACTCCCTCGGCCTGCTCCTCTTCGGAAAGCTCGCGCCAGATCTTCATCCGGTCCGCTACCGCCCGCTTGGCTTCGGCGATCGCCGGGTGGTCGTATTCCTCGGTACGGATGATCGGCGTTACCTTCTCGCCGGTCCGCTCCAGTTCAATAAGGCGCTCCATCATCGGGTTTTCGGCGATGCTCTGGTCGACCTTCTTTATGGCGTTCACGGCCGCCTTAATCTTCCGCGCATGGTCGGTCCTGGCCTTCGCCAGTTGCTCCGGGGTGAAGCCGGCAAGCGTTCTGTCGACGGCCGTGAAAAGGTACCGGTTCTTGAAGTCGAACACATGGATGCGGCTGGCGTCGGTCAGATCCAGCCGACATTGCACCTTCTTCCCGACGTGCATGTCCATCTCGAGAGCGATGTAGCGGCCGCGTTCGAGCTCGATCCCCTTCTTCTGCACGGTGCGCTCGATGGCCGGCGCCAGCAGGATGTCAAGCACCCGCTCGTCGGATATCCGCCGCACCGGGGTCGGTGACTGAGCCGGCCGCTCCGCCGGGATCGCTCCCCCCAGGCCCGCATGGGGGCGCTGCGCGTAGTCGAATTTGATCCATTTGTCGATAACCGCCTGCAGCTCACTCCGGGTGAGATTCACCTGGACGGTTGCCCCGGGCGTCATGAAGGCCTTGATGAATTCGGCGCGGGCCGCTGCCCGGTTGCGGATCGCCTGGCGCTCGGCCACGTTGTGCCCGCAGAATCCTGGCAACTCCTCAAAAAGTCCCGTCGCCAGGGTGCGCCAGAAGCGTTCGATGAAGGGCTTTGCTTCGGGGGTTCTGATGGGAATCCAGGGCGTCTTGATGCCGAATGCCAGGCAGACCGCCTTGATATGATCCGAATCATAGTCCTGGCCGTGGTCCTTCACGAGCTCCTCGGGGATCCCGAGCTCGATCATCCCGCGCCTCATCACCGCTGCGATCCCAAGGGACTTGCTCGTCTCCGTGATGAGCACCACCGGCAGGCGGCTGAAGATATCAATGGCCCCGATCCCGGTATGTCTGCCGTCCTTGCAGATGATATCCGCCGGCGTGGAATCGGCCTCCCAACGCTGGCAGAACCTCTCGACGCCCTCGGCCTTGTCGCCCAGGGCAAGCTGGTAGTTGTTTTTCCATTTGCCGGGGTCGACCAGGTAGGCGTATTCCTGCTCGTTCGCCTTGATCCACCGCTCCATGAAGCGGTAAACGGCAGACGGGTGGGCCAGCTTGATATTCTCAAGCTTTCTGTATTTATCCTTTAGATACTCAAAGACTCGAACCGGCCGAATGATGGGATTCTCGCGGATGAGAGCCACGATAAAGCTCTGCTGTTCCTCCGTCAATGCTCGTGAAAGGGATTCCTTATCCTCCGCATCGACCTTCTTACGGACCAGTCCGCCCAAGCCCCTGAAGGTATTGTTTCCCTTCCATCGGTTGAGCGTCGGGACCGAAATCTTCTTCACGCGTCTGTAAACGTCTTCCGAAAGCGCCAGGATTTTCTGCTGGTTGTACAGCTCGCAAAATTCCCCCTGGGTCATTCTGGCCTGCTTGGTCTTCTTCCCGCGCTTCCTTGACGTCGCCTTCTCGTAGGCATCCAGGATCTCCTTTCGGATCTTGGCCAGGCTCCGGTCCTTCTCGTCGGCGCGGTAGTAGTCCAGCAACCCCAGCGCCCGTTGCTCCAGGGAGACCGTCGTTGGCGCCTGGGCAATCTCGGCCGGCGCCGCAACTCCGAGCATCACGTCCATGTCATCGACGCCGCCGACCTCCGCTGCGTCTACCACGTCGCGCAAATAAGCCACCTGCGCCGGCGCCGACAGACACGACAAATGAATCTGCCACTCCTTGCCGCCCTGACCCTTTGAGGATTTGACCTGGAGCATCCGGGTGTAGCATCCGTTTTTGAGCCGCTTCTCCATAGCCCGTCGGGAAACGCCTTCAAGCCTCGCTGCTTCCACCAGGCCCAGCCAGACATCCGAGGATTTCATTTTCTGGTTTCCATATTGGAGAATGCTTCCTGATCAGGAATTATCGGATTTGGGTTTTTTGCCGCGTTTTTTGGTTCCTTAGGTCTGAGCGGCCGAATGTGGGATAATGTGCTGTATACTCTCATCTTATTGCGGTTCCTTAGTGGTTCCTTAGTGGTTCCTTAGTGGTTCCTTAGTGGTTCCTTAGTGGTTCCTTAGTCTTCGGTGATTGAAGTGGGGGACTAAGGAACCAACCCGCGAATGATTCCTGAAAAGGAATCTTCCAATTTGTGTTTTTTCCCGCGTTTTTTGGTTCCGCACCCAAAAAGCAGATAGAATGAGCTAACATATTGAATACTCGTGACTAAGTTTGGTTCCGCACCGGTTCCGCACCGGTTCCGCACCTCCACCCCATTCCTGAAGGCAGGTGCGGAACCAAAATCCCCACAACTTCACCCTTCTGAATGATCGATTTGTGATATGTTCTTTGCTGGAAAGGTTTGCATATGACCCTAGGGAGGTGAAATCCATGAAACTCAACCGCCAGCTTCAATTTCAGATTCTGGAGCATCTGAAATCTGTTTATCCGCAGCAGTCGCTTGTGATTGAAAAAACACCCTTTGCTGCTGATCCTGATTTCTTTGGGAATGTGGTCTATCTGAACGAACAGGGATTGCTCACCTACGAATCCTCCAGCCGGCAGGGCAACGCTGTCCGGTTTGCCAGAATCACCGCCAGGGGCCTTGACTTCTTGGAAGATGACGGGGGCGTAAGCCAGATTCTGAGAACGGTTCGCGTTAAAATCATCGAGGCTCATGACTTCATAGCCCTTCTTGAGAAGAAGGTTGCGGAAGCCGAATTGCCCGATGATCAGAAGCGTTCGCTAACGGACAAGGTGAAAGCATTTTCAACGCCTGTCTTGCAAAATCTCCTGTCAGAGGTATTGAAACAGCTTCTGGCAGGATGGCGATGATTGTTTCGTAATCGCGAAGCCAGTTAGGAATCCCTGGAATCACCTCGTTTGCCGGAACGCACAAGATTCGAGCCTTGATCACATTCAGCCCTGGGTGAGCCTCGTTGGGCAACGCCAGGACGAAACCATTAAGGCTCTTGTCATGATTTGGCTTAAAAAAGAGCATCCCTTGATACCAGACAAACCCGCCGGTGATGGGCCTCCCATCGTCAGCTTGGCCGCCTTGAGTCCCTTCGAGGTCTTCATTCACAGCTCAAGCCTCCCTACTTATTCATCTCCTCGGCCACGGTCTCCAGGAGCAGCAGCGCGCTCACCGCTTCCCGGATCTCCTTCTTGATGTCCCGGAGCTCCCGCATGGTGATGTGACCGTCCTCGATGGCTCCGCCAAAGGACTCCACCACCTCGGCGCATTCCCGCATGGCCTTGGCCGCGGCCACCACGGCGTCACGCGGATCGGGCTGGCAGTGTGGAAGTTGCACGAAAGCCCCGCCCGATTCATGCGCTACCAGCATCATGAGCTCCGGGCCGATCATGCGACTCCAGATCGGGAGCAAATAGGTCGGCAGGTTATTATTGGTCGCGGCTTCGTTCACATATTTGCAGAGCCGCTCTGAGGTGAGGTTTACCTTTGCCGCGGCTTCCTTGATCTGGAGCTTCTTTTCGAACAGTTGATCGCCGATGAAGCGCTTGATCCGCCGTGCGGACTCTGAATCCTCGGGATTGTAGCAAGTCCTTCTCACCGTACCCTCCTTCTCGTCAATTGTTCCTGCTGTATGCAACCTTCTCCATTCCGACGACTTCACAGTCGGCGCCGGCGCCACCAGACTCCGACCCACCACCCTTTGAAGCGGAGGAAGGTCTATGGCTCGTGCATCCCTCGAGCGCGGCAAGGATCCTGAGGGTCTTCTCCCCCCTGGGCCGGGACCCCTCCTGCCCCAGGTGCCGCCGCATGACCTTTATGACCGTGCAGTACTTGAACCCGTTCCGGTCTGCCCATTCCTGCAAGGTCATGCCCTTCCTGAGAAGTGCCGCCCTGACCCTAAAAATGCTTGTCCTATTGACCCGTCTCACGTAACCTGCCCTCGTGTTGTGTCTAAGTTTCGTTACCCATTGGATGGAGTACACGATTACGTGAACAGTGTCAAGACTAAAATTCACGGACACGTGATTATAATCAACCAAGTTCTTGAACGCTTTAGACATGCATGTGGTTTCACTTCAGATAGGGATGTCGCTAAAGTTTTCCAAATTTCACCATCAGATCTTGCAAACCGGAAGAAAAGAGGTACACTTTTACCGTTAATTCTTGTCGAAGCTATTCATCGTAACGTGAATGCCAATTGGATTTTGACGGGTGCGGGTTCGCAGTTTCTCGCCGACAAAAACTCTCAGCCAAAATCCGCTGATCCCGCAACACCGGTACCAGTGATCGAACTTCTCGGCCGCGCCAAGAAGGTGTTAACCAGTGGAAATACTCTTGCAGTTGATGCTTTGTCCAAAAACATTCTCTACTTTTCTGATGCCATCGAGATGGAAGGACAGCTCAACCAAATGAAGACTGAAATTGCTAGTTTGAGAACTCTGGTTAACGACTTCCTGGCCAAGTATGAAGGAAAAGAAGAGGTGTAGGGCGGGTCAGGGGAAGGTGTCGCAATGTGATCTATGTCAATTTTGGATTAAACCGGGGGGGGCAGACCATGCAGGACTTGGTTTTCTTTAATTGGCAAGGCGTTGCGCTTCAAGAAGCATGCTGGATCAGCGGCAAGCCATACTTCACCCGCCGCGCAATCGGCCTCTGGTTGGGCTACAATCACCCACGGAAGGCCGTAGACAAGATTGTCGAACGGAACCCCCACATAGCGGATCCGCGATGGTCAACTACCGTCAAATTGACGGCAGTTGAAGGTGGCCACGAGGTCACCAGGGATATTGAAGTCTACGATCCCATTGGCCTTCAATTGATCGTCTTTGAATCGCACCAGCCCAAGGCTCTTCAATTCAAGATCATGGCTGCAAACCTGGTTTGGGAATACATGAACGGCGGACTTACCAGGGTCCAGCCTCCCAAGCAGAAGCTCCTTCACGCCGCCGAACGTCTCCAGGAGATCGAGCAGCTCCCCTGGGGGAAACGATGCGCCGCCATGTTGGAATTCGGCAAGGCGATAGGGAAGTCCTTCCCCACCTTGAACCGCTGGAGAAAGCGGCTGAGAGACTATGGAGTTCTTCGGTACCGTTTCTCTGATGCGCGGAGAAAGAACATTGAAACCCGCCTTGCGCCGACCTGGCGGAAGATTGCCCGCCTGCTTGTGGCCGGCCACCGCCCGGATGATATCGCTAAAGCCTGTGGAGTCCACATTACCACCGTCTACCGCCTCCGCAAGCGCCTTCAGGATAGTCGAACCCATGAACTCCTCACAATTTAATCTACGTCAATTTTTCCCTGGGAGTTCAATATGCAGCTTCCCCCCACCTATTATGATGTAGTCATTAAGAACCATCCGGAGATCCGGCGATACCTGCTGAAAGACCTGACCACCATCGCCCAAAAGAGGCTGACCGGCCCCTTCGATAGCGACCATGACTTTTGTAGTCCGGTCGATTCCTGGCTCAATCATATAACGGTTTCGGTTGTCCAGACTGCATTAATGGATTGCCAATCCCAGGGTATTGATCTTAAGGAAGCCGAGCAGCAAATCTATGCCCATGTGCGTGAGAATGCTTTTCAGCAGTTCCTGTATCATTCCTTCGCCGAGTATATGAGCGTTCTAAATTTTGAGCTGTTCGGCAAAAAGACTTTTTACGTGGCGGACAACTTGGCCGATCACTTGGCATTTACCGAACTCAATGTGGATTCCGACTTCCTAAGACTACCCTTTGAAACCTGCATGTTCATCTATACCAGCCAGCTCGCCATTGAAGCTTTTCACAACATATTTGGAGGTAATGCTTCGCCCTCAAAAGCCCCCATAACGGTCTTTCTCTTGAACCTTCCTACGGCGGCTGGCAAAAGAATCATTCGACTCATGATCTACCAGGCTGACTACTCGTCCAATGACCATCACGCAAAGCGGGATCTTCTTGTGAAGGATGGATGGAAGATCAGCGACCTTCTGAAAACTGATTGGGATGAAATAGCTAAGGATAATGAGGAGTTTCGAAACGAATTGGATCTTGCTCACGATCGCTTCAGAGGACGTGTCTCGTCTTTTGCTTTGGATGACTTCGTGGTGAATACTGAGCCAAAATCCATTGATGACACCACTTTCCTCGAGGAAGGCCTCACATTCTTCCGCATTGTCGCAAACACCATTCTTTACCTGGCATCCAACGACCCAAGTGTAATCCCGATGCTATCACCCCATAAGGATCTTGATCAGAAAATTCAGAAGATCAAGGCTCCCAAAAAAAGGAGACATCTCCTCGCGGAAGCGACTAAGACTTCTGTGCTTGATTTCAACCTTGTCGGTCGTGAACTGGGGCGCATCGTTGCAGAGACGATAGCCAACCCACAGCTTGGACAATTGCGGAGACATGCCTGCCGTTTTATTGTTAGAGGCCACTGGAGAAATCAACCATATGGTGAAAGCTTGGCCAACCGGAAGCTGATTTGGATTAAGCCATATTGGAAAGGTCCTGACATGGGCCAGCTGGTCTCACGGCCCTACGTGGTTCAATGAGGGACTCCATGTTTCTGGGGCCCCAATCTTTTTGCAGTATTTTTGAGTCAATTTAGTGCTCATTTTTCTGCAAAAAACGCCTTCCAACCCCCCAAATCCTAAAAAAGTGCTCAAATTCATTTTCAGCCCCTCCCGGACCCACCGTCTCACATTATAACCGCTCCAGTAGCGCATTCGTCTCACTCAACCAAGCAACCACGCCACTCTGAATAACCTCCATCCCCCATGCAAAATCACAACCGCGGATAACGCGGACGAACACGGATTAAGCAAGGTGTCGGGGTTCATCCGCCAGGAAAGCGACAATATCGGCGACAATCTTTCGGTTGCATCCCTGGTGTTCGTCGACCACGCTGCGGGCTTTTGAGCCCATTGCCCGGGCGAGGGAAGGGTTGGCGAGCAAGCGGCGGGCGTGGTCGGCGAGGTCGTCGGAGGTCCGCACCGAAATGGCTCCTCCCTTATCCAGAAGCCACCGCGCGATCTCGGGAAAATCACTCATATCAGGCCCGAACAGGACCGGTTTACCCGCGGCTGCCGGTTCGATTGGGTTTTGCCCCCCCTTTTTCACCAGACTCCCCCCTACGAAAGTCACATCGGCCAGTGCATAAAGGCTGCTCAGCAGCCCCATCCGGTCAACCACCACGACGTCTGCCTTCGCCGGCGGAGGTCGGGAGGAGCGCACGACGCTCACCGAATCGTTGGCAAACAGCTGGACAACCGCTTCTGCCCGGTTGGGGTGGCGCGGGACGATGACGAGTCGCAGCTCGGGAAAGTCTTTGCGCAGGGCAAGGAACGCCGACCTCAGGAGCGCCTCTTCCCCGGGGTGGGTGCTGCCAGCAAGCAGGATGAGGGCGCGATCGTTCATCCCGAGGTCTCGGCGGGCCTGGGAAAGCGCGGCGGGGGAGGGCAGGGGGGGGAACCGGTCGAATTTCAGATTACCGGGAGGTTGGAGCTTTTCCGCACCGATCCCCAGCTCCAGGAAACGCTCGCTTTCTTCCCGTGACTGGGGATAAATCCGGTCGAAGGTGGCGAAGGCAGGGCGGAAAAGCGCTGAGAACCATCGACTGACGCGAAAGGAAGCAGGGGAGAGCCGGGCGTTCAGCAGAAAACAGGGAACGCCGCGGCGCCGTATGGCTGCGAGAAAGCCAGGCCAGATATCGGTTTCGATGAGCAGGAAGAGGGCCGGGTCAAGCTCTTGCAGACAGCGGCGGACGGGCCACAGCAGGTCATAAGGGAAGTAGAAAAGAGCATCCACATCGGCGGTCAGTTGCTCGGTTGCGAGTTCGTGGGCGGCAAGGGTTGAGACCGAGAGGACTAACGGGCGGGGCGGCAAAGCCTGCCGGAGTTCGCGGAGGAGCGGCACGCATGAGAGGAGCTCACCGACCGACAGGGCATGCACCCACACCGGCTTGAATGACCGGTTGCCAACCGCCCCGGCGACCGTACCCGAGCCGGGATACTGTTCCAGACCGAGCCTCGGGAGCAGGGTTTTGCGGCGTTTCCGGCTGACGAGGAGCCACGGCAGGGCGACCAGCCCGACCAGCGGTGCGACCAGGTTGATGACCGCAAAATACCCGAAGAGGGTAAGACGGGACTTGAAGGAGTGGGTCATGGCGCTTTGCCCATCACCGCTTCGATCACCTGGTCAACGGTGATGCGCCGCATGCAGGCCACCTCCTCGTATTGATCGGTCAGACAGCGGCGGCGGAAACAGGGGCTGCAGTCCAGGCCGACTCGCAGTACGGTATGCTCTTTGCCGTAGGGACCGGTGCGCCAGGGCGCTGTCGGTCCGAACAGGGCGACCACCGGGGTCCCGACCGCCGCGGCCAGGTGCATCGGACCGGTGTCGGTGGAAAGCAGGACAGTCGCCAGGCGGTAAGCCGCCGCCAGGGTCTTGAGGCTGGTGCGGCCGTCGAGGCGCACGGCCCGGTGGGTCATGGCGCGGCAGATATCGTCAAGCGCCTCGCGATCGCCGGGACCGCCGGTAAAGACCACCGGCAGGCCCTGTGCGAGGAGTCGGTCGGCAACTTCGGCAAAGCGTCGGGGGAGCCAGAGTTTGGTGTCCCAGAGGGCCATGGGGTGAATTGCCACCCAAGGTTGGCTCGGCCTAATGCCCTCGGCCTGGAGGAGACGTTGCGCTTCCGCCTGGTGGTCCTCGAGAATCGGAAAATCGTAAACCACCTCTTTTGCAGGGATTCCCAGGGCTTTCAACAGATCAAGCCCGCGGACGAGCGCATGGACTTCCATGGAGATGGCCGGCACCCGTTCATTCAGGAAGAGGTAGCTCCCTTCTGCGTGTTGCATCCCACGCCCGAAGCCCGCCTTGCGCTCGGCTCGCGCCAGCAGGACCCACAGGCTGGTCTTGAGGAGGGCATGAAAATCGATGAGGAGATCGTAACGAGTGGCGCGGAGTTCCTTCGCCAGCCGTCGGATTTCGTACAGCACGGCAAGCCGGTCGCCGCGCAGGAACCGTTCGAGGCTGCTGCGGCGGTGCCAGACGAGGAGGCGATCGAGCGCCTGATGCCCTCGCACCGCTTCGACCGCGGCTTCCTCAATGAGCCAGTCGATCCGGGCCTGCGGAACGTGACGGCGCAGCGCGGTCAGGGCGGGCAGGGTATGAATGACATCGCCGATGGCGCTTGTCTTCACAATAAGGATGTTCAAGCACGCCTCTCACAGGCAGTGAAGGGTGAAGGGTGAAAAGTGAGGCGTGCAGAATCAAACCTCAACCAGCCCTCCTGCAGACCACTCGGCTACGGGGCGATACCAAGCGGACACTATGTTTCCTTCGTGCTCCTCGTGATCAAAAAAGGCAAAGACCTTTCGGATAATGCTTCACATTCTGAGATAGAGTTCGCGCACGCGCTCGGGCGGCATCAGTTTTCGCCAGTCGGGGCCGAGGGCATTTTCCCAGAGCGGGTCGAGGCTCAGAGCGACGCGGATCATCTCGTCCAGTTGGTGGTCGTCAAGTTCCCGGGTCAGACCTCGGGGAAGCGTGATCTGGTGCTTTTCGACCATAGCGCGGAAGGTCCGGACGTCATCGGGGTAAAAATCTTCCAGGTAGTCGAATACCAGCGAGTTGCCGATCCCGTGGTGGACCCCGAGGACGTAGGCCAGGCCGTAGGAAAGCGCATGGCAAACACCGACCTGGGAATAGGCGATGCTCATCCCGCCGAAGTACGAAGCGGTCATCAGCATCTCATCGGCCACCGCTTCCTCGATGTTCCCGAGAAACACTTCACGGCACATGTCGAGCGACTTCTGGGCAAAAGCGCGGGCAAATTCGTTGATGAAGGTGCCGTGCAGGGCTTCGGAGGCATGAATGAAGCAGTCCATGGCGGTGTAGAAGCGCTGATCCTTCGGTGCCCCGGCCAGCAGATCGGGATCGAGAATGATCTGATCGAAAGGGGTGAAGTCGGAGTTGATTCCCAGCTTGCGGGTGGGGCCGGTGAGGACCGTGGTGCGGGAAACCTCGGAGCCGGTGCCGGCCAGGGTGGGGAGGCCCACATGGTAGACGCCGGGGTTCTTCACCAGGTCCCACCCCTGGTAGTCGCAGCTCGAACCCGGGTTGGTGAGCATCAACGCCACTGCTTTGGCAAGATCGAGGGTGCTTCCGCCGCCAATGCCGACCACCGCGCAGGGCTGCTCGGAGCACGCCGCTCGGGTGCGTTCGGTCAGTTCGTCCACGTAGCTGGTTTTAGGCTCGTGATCGACGTTGACGAACAGGACGAGATCCTCTTGTGCCACCGGCAATTGCTGCACGAAAGCCTTGCCCCGGTGCACGCGATCGATCAGGAAAACTGCCGCCGAAGGCGGGCTCTTCCTTTGGGCGGAGAGAACAGCGCCGAGCTGAGAGACACTGCCGCGACCGAAAATCAACAAGGGCACAATGCGAAGATTACGATAAGCCATAAAATCCTGCCTTACCAGTAAGGGTTAACGCCACTGACACCCGTTACCGTGGAGTCCGCGACCCAGATCGCCCGGGCGAGCCACACCATGCCGCTCATTCCCGTCCATCCGGGAAGAATTGTGGCTGCTGAACCATTGCCTGAAACTCGAGAGCCTGCTCGATGGTATCGATTTCAATGAGGAAGTCCTTGGAAATCCCGACCGCAATGCGATAGCCGTGTTCAAGAACTCGGAGCATTTCGAGTTTTTCGATGGCTTCGAGACGGCCAACCGGGATGGCGGCAAAGGCCTCCAGAAAATCTGCCCGGTAGGCATAGAGCCCAAGGTGCACCAGCACCGGACAGTGCGCTGCGGCCTTAGCCTCGAAAGCCCCCTCAGAATCGCGGAAATAGGGAATGGGGGCGCGCGAGAAATAGATGGCGTGACCGGTTTGATCACAAACCAACTTCACGTGATTGGGATTGAAGTAGTCCTGTTCGCCGGGCAGCGGCGTGCCCAGGGTCGCCATGGCCGCACCGCCTTGGATCAGCGCGGCCAGTTGCCGGATCTGCTCCCCGGTCACGGTCGGCTCGTCTCCTTGCACGTTGATGACATACTCGGCCCGCAGCGTCCGATTGGCTTCAGCGATGCGGTCAGTTCCGCAGCTGTGGCCGGGATCGGTCATGAGGGCTGAAAACCCGGCATCCTGCAGCAGCTTGCGGAGAATCTCGCTGTCCACGGCAAAATAGAGAGGGAATTCGGGCGCCTGGGACCGGATACGCTCGGCCGTCCAGAGCAGTACCGGTTTGCCCAGCACCGGGTGGAGCAGCTTCTGCGGAAAGCGGGTCGACGCGAGTCGCCCGGGAACAATGATGGCGTGTTTCATCGGAGGACGGATCTCATCCGGGCAAGCCGTTCGGCCATCTCGTCCCGCGTCCAGGATAGTTTGATCTGCATGCAGAGGGTGCGGCCGATGATCTCATCGGAGCGCGGCAGCGACAGATCGGTGAGACCGCTGAGCCACTCGGCCCTGTGGACGGCCAGCAGTCCCGGACTGCGGAGCTGCTTGATGTGGTCCCATTTACGGTGATAATGCCAGTTGTTGTCGAACCAGTAGAAACAGCCATCCACGCGAGCGGCGGCCAGTTCGGCGGCGGCGGTGCGGGCTTCCTCTTCCGAGGGTAGGAACATGGTCAGGAAGGTGGCCGAATCTCCGGACGGATCCGGCACGGCGCGGAAACTCACGCGGGACAGGTCGGCCAGCCCGTCGATGAAGAGCTGCTGATGGCTGCGCTGAAGTTCGAGGATGCGATCCAGTTTGCGCAGCTGGGCCAGACCGACGGCGGCGTGCAGTTCGCTGATGCGAAAGTTGGTGCCGATGTGCTCATGTTCGTCGGCTCCCCGGTCTCTGCCCTGATGGTCGTGGCCATGATCGCAGAAAGCATCGATCAGTTCGTAGACACGCGGGTCGTCGGTCAGGACGGCACCGCCCTCAGCGCAGGTGATGGTCTTGACGTAGTCGAAGGAAAGAATGCCGGCTTCGCCGAAGGTGCCGAGCGCCTTGCCGCGGAAGGTTGCGCCGAGGGACTGGGCATTGTCTTCGATGAGGGTTACCTGGTGGCGCCTGCAGACCTCGCACAGTTCGTCGATCCTGGCCATGGAGCCGCACATGTGCACCACCAGTACGGCCTTGGTGCGGGGAGTGATGGCTTGCTCCACCGCCTGGGGATCGAGACAGAGGGTATCGTCGATATCGGTGAATACCGGGACCGCCCCAGCCAGGAGAACCGCTTCGGGATCGGCAACGAAGGTAAAGGGCGGCAGGATGACTTCATCGCCGGCGCCGACTCCGCACCCGGCGAGAGCGGCACAGACGGCCGCCGTACCGCTCGAACACACATGGGCGTACCGAACCCCCAGCCGTTCCTGCAGTGCCTCTTCCAGTTGCCGCGCCTTCCAGTGGCCTCGGCGGGCGCCGTCGAATCCATAGCGAAAAAAGACCCCCGTCTCCAGGACGTCCTTCACCTCGTTGCGCTCTTCCTCGCCAATCAGCTCAAAACCCGGCATGATCCTACCCCTCGTGTTGGCGTTGTTGGCAGTCTCCAGCATCGAAAACCCTCATGGAGTAACGGTCAGGTAGCATACCCCCCCCACCCTGTCAAGTGGCAACGATTTCGAGCAAGCAGAGCTGGAGCTGATCGCCGGGCGAGGTTCAAACGGGCCGACCCGCTATCCGAAGATCAGCTTCGGGATCACCAGGGTGACCCAGGGCCAGTAGGTCAGCAGCAGGACCATGGCGAAGTTCACCGCGAGGTAGGGAAAAAGCCGCCTGGCGATGTTGGCGATGGTGATGTTGCCGATGCTGCAGCCGATGAGCACTCCCAGCCCAATGGGCGGCAGGAAGAGGCCGATCCCCATATTGGCGATCAAGACGATCCCGAAGTGGACCGGATCGATGCCGAACTGAGTGGCGAGGGGAAGCAGGATGGGCACGGTCATGATGAGGGCTGGCACCCCCTCCAGAATGGCGCCCAGGAACAGGAAGAAGATGTTGATAAGAAAGAGGAACAGGTTCTTCCCGCCGCCCAGGTAATGGATGAGGTTCGCCAGGCCCTGCGGCACCTGTTCACGGGTGAGAAGCCACCCGAGGACCGTCGCCATTCCCACCAGGATCATCACCTGGCCGGTGATGATCCCGGTTTCGAGGATGACCTGCAGCAGCTGCTTGAAAGTGATTTCCCGGTAGACCAGCATACTCACAATGAGGCCGTAGACCACGGCGAGCACCGCTGCTTCAGTTGGGGTACAGATTCCCCCCAGAATCCCGCCGAAGATGATGACCGGCATAAAGAGGGCCAGGAAAGATTCCCTGAAGGCCGTGAGGAGCGGTTTGACGCCCTGGAACCGGGACGGCCGGAAGCCGCTCCGTCGCGCCTGGAGATTGAGCTGCACCATGAGGGCGGCCGCCATGAGGAAGGCGGGGAGGAAGCCGCCGGCAAAAAGCGCCCCGATCGAGGTGTTGGCGATCCCCCCGTAGACCACCATGGCGATGCAGGGCGGCACCAGGATCCCCATGCTGCAGGAGGCGCAGACGATGGCGGTGGCGCGGGCTGAGCTGTACCCAGCCTGGGTCATGGCGGGAATCATGATCGATCCCATGGCGGCGGTATCAGCCGCGGTCGATCCCGAAATCCCCGAGAAGAGGATCTCGGAAACGATAGCCACCATCCCGAGGCCGTTGCGGAAATGCCCCACCAGGGCCTGCGCCAGCCTGACCAGCCGAAGGGAAATCCCGCCGGTATCCATGAGCGCTCCCGCCAGAATAAAGAGGGGAACTGCCAGGAGTGAAAACGAATCACAGCCTGTAAAGATCTTCTGGGGCACGATGACCAGCGGAACATCGCCTTTGATCAGCAGGCCGAGGATGGAGGACAGAGCCATGCTGAAAGCAATCGGCACATTGAGAAACATGAAACCGAGGAGGGCAACGCTTAGCATGATTCCCACTGCCGCCTGCCTCCGGGGATCCCGCTTGCGCAGGGATCACAGCAAAAGATTCCAATGGGATCGGGGAGGGTTATGGTATTGCCGGTTTGGCCCCAATCTCGTGCATGATGATGACCAGCAGGTGAAAGCCCATAAGCGCCGCTCCCACGGGCAGGCAGGCATATGCCCACCCCATGGGGATCTCCATGGCGGGCGAAAGCTGCTCGGCGGTCTTGCGGACCAGCCCTGTCCCCTGAACCAGGAGCACCACCACGACCAGCTCCATGAGCCCGTAGATGAGCAGCCTCAGGAAGCGCCGCCACCGCTCTGGGAGCATTCGGAAGAAGAAGTCCATGCCGAAATGAGCATGCCGGTGAACGCCCAGCGCCGCGCCGAGGAGCGCAATCCACACAAACAGATACCGTGCCAGCTCTTCCGACCAGTGCAGCGGCTGAACCAGAAAGTAACGGCAGACGACCTGCAGGAACACCACAACAGTCATGGTGGTCACCAGACCTATGAGCACCAGGCCTTCGATTCGGGCGAGGGCCTGGTCCACTTGGGCCAGCCTTTGGAGGAAAGCGCTCATTAGCGGTGACTTCCCAGACAGTAGCGGGTCATGGTCGGCTTCTCACTTGGTTGTGAGGATCTGGTCGATCATCTCCTTGCCGAACTGCCCCTCGAACTCCTGGTAGATTGAGGCCGCCGCCGCCCGGAACAGCTCCTTGTTCGGGGTTGTGACCTGCATTCCCTTAGCCTTCAGTTCTTCCAGCTGTCTGGTCTCGTCATCATGGAGCAGGTTCCGTTCGAAAGTGGCGCACTCGGCGGCGGTATCGACCATGATCTGCTGGATGTCCGGCGGCAGCGAGGTGAAAGCCTTACTGCTCATGAGCAGCAGCGCGGGGGAGTAGACATGACCGGTAAGGGCCAGATATTTCTGCACCTCGGAAAGCTTTCCGGTGTAGATGATGGCGATGGGATTCTCCTGGGCATCGATGGTCCCCTGCTGCAGCGCGGTGTAGACTTCACTCCAGGCCATAGGGGTCGGGCTGGCGCCGAAGGCCTTGAAGGTGGCCAGGTGAATCTTGTTCTCCATGGTGCGGATCTTGATGCCTTTCAGATCCTCTGGTTTCTCGATGGGGCGGGCATTATTGGTGATCTGGCGGAACCCGTTTTCCCAGAAGGCAAGCCCCTTGATATCCTTGACCGAGAAGGCTTCGAGGAGTTGCCGGCCCACCGGACCGTCCAATACCCGGTAAGCATGGTCCCGGTCGCGAAAGAGAAACGGCAGATCGACCACAAACATCTTTGGGATAAAGCCCCCAACCGGTCCCGTCGAGGTGACCACGAGATCGACGGTACCCAGCTGCAGGCCTTCAATGAGGTCCCGTTCGTTTCCCAGTTGGGTGGCGGGAAAGATGTCGATCTTGACCTTACCGCCGGTCTTTTGAGCCACGAGTTCGGCGTATTTTCTCGCCCCGATGTTATAGGCATGGTCGGGTGAAGTCGCGTTGCCAAGTTTGAAGGTCCATTGCTGACTCCAGACCGGATTGTTCCAAGCTCCGGCAACGAGGCCCAACAAGACTGCCATGATGAATACCTGGGTCCGTTTCATAGCGTTTCCTCCAGTTCGAAGGGGTTTACATCAGAAACCGTACGGTCGTCATTCTATCTAGGAAAGATCCGGCGCAAGATCAACAAAAAACCATGAATTTTGACATCGCCCGCGATATAGTGCATACCTGAACCCGGCAGGGGGGCGTGCCGGACGTCATTCCAACGATCTTACGCTAAGGGTTGAGCCGCAGCAGGAGGAAGGGTGGCAAGCGTTATGACCGAGAACCAAACCAAGCCGGTCCTGGTGATGGGCGCAACCGGGTATGTTGGGGGGCGGTTGGTGCCCAAGCTGCTGGAAAGAGGTTACCGAGTCCGGGCGATGGCGCGATCCATGGCCAAGCTGGCCAATCGCCCCTGGGCTTCGCACACCAACCTCGAAGTAGTCGAGGGCGATGCCCAGAACCTCGATGACCTGAAGAGGGCAACCGCTGGCTGCTGGGCCGCGTTCTACCTGGTGCACGCGATGACTTCCGCCAGTGAGCGGTTCGTCGAGGCCGACCGCCGGTCCGCTCAGAATATGGTGACCGCCGCAGCCGCTGCCGGGCTCGAGCGGATTATCTATCTGGGTGGGCTCGGCCTGAGTAGCGATCCGTTTCTGAGCAAGCACCTGAGATCGAGACATGAGGTCGCCCGCATCCTCCAGGCCGGGCCGGTCCCGACGACCATTCTCCGCGCCGCCATGATACTCGGTTCGGGGAGCGCTTCCTTTGAGATGTTGCGCTACCTGGTGGACCGCATGCCCATCATGCTCACTCCGCCCTGGGTCTACACCCCCGTACAGCCCATCTGCATCCGCAATGTGCTGAACTATCTGGTAGGATGCCTGGAGCATGAGGAGACCGCCGGCCAGTCTTTTGACATTGGCGGACCCGAGATCCTGACCTACGCGGGACTTATCCAGATCTATGCCGAGGTTGCCGGACTGAAGCGGCGACGCATTATTCCCGTGCCGTTCATCACACCCCGCATGAGCGCCATCTGGATCCATCTCATCACCCCCATTCCGATCTCCATCGCCCGGCCTCTCATTGAGGGGCTCATGAACCAGGTGATCTGCCTGGACAACCGTATCCAGGCCATCATTCCCCAGGATCTCCTGGACTCGCGCGCCACCATTCGCCGAGCCCTGGAAAAGACCCGGCTCGAACTCGTCGAAGGCAGCTGGACGGACGCAGGCAAGTTGCACCCTCCCGAATGGACCCAAATCGGGGATGCCAGCTATGCCGGCGGCACCGTCATGGAGGTGGGCTACCGGATTCGGCTCCAGGCCACCCCGGAAGAGGTGTGGGAACCCATCGTGCACATCGGCGGGGTGACCGGCTGGTATTATGGGGAGCGGTTCTGGAAGTTCCTGGGGTGGTTGGATCGCCTTGCCGGCGGTACGGGCTTGAAGCGGGGCAGGAGAGCCTCCCCGCATCTCTATGTCGGGGATGCGCTCGATTTCTGGCGGGTTCTGGATGTTGCCGCACCCTATCGCCTGGTACTGCTCTCCGATATGAAGCTTCCCGGAGAAGCCATCCTGGAATTCACGATCACGCCAACCGGGCCCGGACAAACCGACTTGCAGCAACTCTCGCGCTTTGTGCCGAGAGGGTTCGCAGGGCTGGTGTTCTGGTATGGCCTCTATCTCCCTCATCACTGGCTCTTCCGGGGCATGCTGCGCACCATCGCCAACGCCGTGGGGAAACCACTGCTGACAGATCCGCAGCCCTTCCTCCCCGAGCTGCGCTGGACCTGTCCGCTCAATGAGGTCAGCCCGAAAAAGTAATAGCAAAGTATGTCAGTGTATTTCAGTCGAAGGAGAACATGATCATGCCGCATCCCGATAAGGCTTCGAAATTGATCTCGGCCATTGCCGCCACGTCTGGCAAACACTCACTCTTTGAAGAAGCAAGTCGGAAACTCCCGGTTGCCGTCTGCTCGGTGTTTCTGGACGACAGCGGAAAAATCCGGCCGGCAGCCTTCAAAGAAACCGATACCTTGCTCACCTGCAAGCATCACGAACACACCCTCGAAACCTTTCCCCTGACCACCGGCAAGCATCGGAATGTGCTGCTCGAAGCAACCGCTCCCGCTACCCCCCCGAAGATCACGGGAAAGCGGGTGGCCGTGCTTTTCTCAGGCGGGCCCGCAGCCGGCGGGCACAATGTCCTGGCCGGGCTCAAGGCCGTCTTGGGCAAGGACAATACCCTGCTGGGCGTCCGCCGAGGACCCAAAGGCCTGCTCACCGGCGATCTCTTCGAAATTGCATGCAACCAGGTGGAGGATATCATCAACACCGGCGGGTTCGATTTCCTGGGCACCGACCGCACCAAGATCAAGACCCCCCAGCAGTTCGAAAAAGTCAAGGAAACGGTTTCCAGGAACAAACTCGACGGCCTCATCATCGTCGGTGGCGATGATTCGAACACCAATGCCGCCTTCATTGCCGAGTATCTGGAGCGGGAGGGTTTGTCGTGCAGCGTGATCGGAATCCCCAAAACCATTGACGGCGATCTGGCGGTCGGCAAGTATCTTCCTATTTCCTTCGGTTTTGATACCGCGTCCAAGGTTTACTCGGAACTGGTCGGCAATCTGACCCAGGACGCCGCCTCGGCCGTCAAGTACTGGCATTTTGTCAAACTCATGGGCCGCACCGCCAGCAAGATCACCCTCGAAGTCGCCCTGCAGACCAAACCGGCCATTGCCCTCATTTCCGAAGAAGTGGCTGAAAAGAACATGTCCCTCGAAGAGATCGTGAACCATATCGTGGACATCATCACCCAGCGCCGACTGAAAGGAATCAATCACGGGGTCGTCCTGGTACCGGAGGGCCTGGTGGAATTCATTCCGGAAATGCGGACCCTAATCCAGGAACTGAACAAGGTGCTGGCCGAGTACGAAACGGATATCAAGGACCTGCCCACCCTGAAGAATAAGCAGGAATTCATCTATCCCCTGCTCTCACCTCAGTCGGCTCAGCTCATGGCGTCCCTTCCCGAGGAAATCGAAGAGATGCTGATTCTCGACCGGGATGAACATGGCAATGTCAAGGTGTCCCAGATCGAAACGGAGAAGCTCCTCATCGATAAGATCCGCTACCGGGTTTCGGAAATCAAACGGCACCCTGATCGCTTCTTCGGCAAGGGCGAAGGACGATTCGACGCCACTCCCGACCAGATCGAGAAGATCAAGAGCCTGAGCCTTTCCACTCAGTCCCATTTCCTGGGTTACGAAGGGCGCAGCGGTAAACCGACCCTGTTCGATGCTGCCTTTACCTTCAACCTGGGCCTCACCGCCGGGTCGCTCGTCCTTGCCGGAAAGACCGGCTACATGGCGGCGGTGACCGATTTCGACAAAGGCGGGCGGGCCCTGGCCCTGCCGCTTTCCGCCCTCATTACGTGTGAGATGAGGAAAGGCAGGACCGAAGAAGTCATCGAAAAATCCCTCGTCCAACTCTCTTCACCCTCATTTGAAGCCTTTGCCCGGAACCGCGACCGGTGGGCCAGCCAGGATCTCTTCAGCAGTCCCGGCCCCATCCAGCATTGGGGACCAACCAGCCGTCAGCTCCCCATCGTCGTTGCCCTGGACCAGGACTATGACGACTACCAGAGCTTCCAGTTGGGAGAAGAGCGCAAGATCGAGGTGGGGTGACGGGGAATTGGGGGTTGGGCGGAAAGGGCGACTCCTCCCCGGCAGCGGGCGGTGGGGGCCAAGGTTAGAGGTGCGCCGTCAATAGCAAAGGCCAGGTTGCACGAGTCGATCTTGGTGGATGCCCGCTGGAAACATGGAGGCATGACGACTGGGGGCCAGCTGTGCGATCATTCCTGCGCGGCAATGGCATCCTGCCTGGCGGTCGATTGTCTTATTCTAAGTAGCGTTCAAGTTGAGACTAATAATCCAGGGCCAGCCAGTAATGTTGCACACTGTTTCCTTCTGGCTTGCAAGGCGTGGCAAGCCCTTTTCGAGTTGACGGATGAGGCCGTCCAGATCGGAGAATACGCCGTTGGGAAACTCCTTTTCACGCAATTCGTCCCACAGATGCTCTTGGGGGTTGAGTTCCGGCGAATATGGCGGCAGTCGCAGCAACCGGATATTTTCAGGCACCACCAGATCCTTGCAGACATGAGAACTGGCACCGTCAACTACCATGATGATGAAATGCTCGGCATGCGCACTGCTGACCTGTGCCAGGAATGCGGACATCTGTTCCGTGTTCATCTGGCGCGTGATCTTCCAGTCAACATCTCCCGTCCATGGCCATGGGCTTACCGCGCCATAGACATACACGAACTGCCGTTCGTAGCCGTTGCAGACAACGGGGCTAACCTTGGTGCGCGCCCAGCAGCGACGGATACGCACCATGCGGCCGAAGCGGGCCTCATCCTGAAACATCAGGCGCAACCGTCGTCCTTTGACAGCTTCCGGCTGGGCGATGGCTGCCAGTATTTCGGGCAGTTTTTTTTCCATTCTTCTTGCACAGCGGCATTGCTTTTAGGATGTCTCGTATCCGGCGCGACCTTGCGCCACCCGTGCCGCTCAAGCATACGATACACAACGGATGCCGCCACAGGCCGACCCAGTTCTTGCGATAGGGCGGTGCGTAACGGCGAGACCACGAGCATGCTTCCATCCGGTGAGGCCTGTTCCCATGGCGCCAGAAAAGCACGTTCTTCCTCCTGATTTCGATACTCTGAATTGGCCCCTTTCGATCATCTGAATTGGCCCCACCCTGAATAACCAAAAATCGTGTACCTTCATTCCTCCAGATGCTGGCTGGAAAGGAGGTGCGGTTGGACAGGAGGAGGAAAGTGGAGCTATTTGAGGAAATCCGGAGGGAGTATGAGCATGGGGTGGGCACAATCAGGGGAGTTGGGAAGAAGCTGGGAGTACATCGACGAATGGTTCGAGAAGCCTTGGCCAGTGCAGTTCCGAGAGAACGCAAGGTAGCCGATCGGGAAAAGCCAAGACTGGGCCCTGCAATAGCATTCATCAACACCGTTTTTGAAGAAGACAAGAAGGCGCCGCGCAAGCAGCGACATACGGCCCATCGCATCTGGGAGCGGCTTTGTAAACGTTCGGGGGGGGGTAGAGCCCACCAACAATATTGCAGAGCGAGGGGTTCGACCGGCAGTCCAGTGGAGAAAGCTCTGCTTTGGCAACCAGTCCGAGAATGGTGAGCGATTCACCGAGAGAATCCTCACTGTCACGAGAACCTGCCGCCTTCAAGACAGGAACCCCTTCCAGTTTCTCTCCGATATCATGACTGCCGCCTTCACCGGTTCGACACGGCCATCCCTGATTGCCTGAAAACCACCTCCGGTGAACGGTTACCATGCTGTTGCACCTTCCCATATCAGATTCCGATGAGGATGTCCCGTCAAAAGTGGAGGCTTGGGAAAAAACTCTACCCCCCCTGAACGGTTACTGAGATAGTCCCCTCAAAAACCTTAAACAAGAAGAACCGATACGCAAAACATTGAGCTGCCCCTCTTTCAATTTCACTTACAGAGTTGCCGTGCTCAGTCGGCCTTTGATAAACGAGCAGACTCCTAACCGCCCCCCAGCATCGGATAGAGTCTGATTTTGTCGCCGTCCTTGAGAACATGGTCTTCGCTTACAATACGGCCTTCTATAGAAGCCAACAATCTTATGTGTTCCGGGATACAATAATGGGTCAATATCCAATCAATAGTTGCATCATCTGGTGCAGTCAGCTCTATAACGTTATTGATTAATGTAACTTCAATGTTAATCATGATTGACCACCCTCTCACACATTTGTGACTGTAACTGAGGTAGTCCTTGCAAAGGGCACACACTCAGAAAACCATTCAAAGAAAATCGAAAATCATCAGACTGGTCACTTTTTATCCACAACTTCATTTCGCCTTCTCTGCCCAGCTCTTTCTTGGATGACCTCTGCGATGATGCTTATGGCAATCTCATCAGGCCCTTCAGCGCCAATTTTGATTCCTATAGGTGAGTGAACTCGTTCAAGATCCTCGAGACAGTAGCCAGCTGTTAGTAGATCCTCAAAGATCGTGTCCCGCTTTGTTTTGCTACCGATCATGCCTATATAACCCGCTCCGGTTTTCAGTGCCTGTGCCAGAACCTCTCTATCGTATTGATGCGCACGCGTGGCAATGATCATATAGCTGTTGCTGTCAATCTCGAGATTTTGAAAAGAGTTCCGAAAAGACTCCAACAAAATGATGTCATCAACAGTGTCAAAATAGTCCCTGTTGGCGAGCTCCTGTCGATCATCAATGACGACTGTTCTGAAGCCGACTTTCCTGGCAAGTGGCGCCAAAGCCTGGGCAATGTGACCTGCGCCGAAAATAATGATAGTTCCTTGATTACCCACCGCTTCCACAATCAGCTGATTACCGCCTAAATAGACGCTAGACGGCCACCGAGCGCCGGGGCTTCTGAGGAGTTCCTCCACTTCAGAGGTAATGAGTTGCGTTGCCCCAACTGTCGAACCATCAGACTTGACCAAGACCTGCTCCAGTATCCCTTCTTCGGAATCGGCGGGAAGTCGCGTGACCAGCAATGACTTCTTCGTATCAACAGCAGCAGCTTCAATCTCTCGGTACAGGTGAATTTGTATCGGATCTTCCTTATCGAGGTAATGCATTAAAACCTCAACCTTACCTCCACAGGCAGGTCCAAAACGGTCTTGGTCTCCAGGCACAAGCATCAACTCTCTAAGAGTTACTTTTCTGGTTTCGAATACCTTTCTTGCCGCTTCGATTATCTGGGCTTCGAGTGCCCCTCCGCCCACGGTGCCAATGATGGAGCCATCCGAGCGGACGATCATCCGTGATCCGATGTTCCTCAGCGTGGAGCCGCTATGGGCTACTATCATTATGAGGGCGAACGCTTCCTTTGATCTCAATAGTTCAATTACTTGCCCAAGTACTTGCATACAGGCACCATTATCCTTCTGGATTTTGTGGCGCTTTTTCGGCGCGTTGAGAAAGAGATCTTGAGATCAACCATGAAGAGGTTTCATCGACAGGCTCTCCAAGCTTCAAGAGCGGCGAAATAGGGTAGCAGCACACAACCGTGCCTGTTTCGATGAGAACGGAGAACCGCGAAGATTTCATGCCCAGCCGGAAAAGGGATGTCTTGTCCTTGAGGAGCCTTTAGGGATGCCTCCAGAGACTGTTGCAGCCGCAGAAGATCATTGCGGTCCATACCTGGCGCGCTAAAAGCAAAGAGGGCACTAGCAGCTTTGCAGAGCAGACATCCTCGCGTTCGATAGCGCACGGCAGTGATTTGGTCTTCGGCACAGCAGAACTGGATATGAACTCTGTCTCCGCAAAGGGGATTGGTCAGGGTCGCTTCATGGTCAGGTTCTTCAAAAGCGCCTGTAAGCGTCTGATCCTTCGACAGCGCAAGAATCCTCTCGTTGTAGATGTCACTCATACTTTCTAATTCTCCTCTATTGAGGCATTCCTAACAAAGGAGCGCAATGCAATCTTCAACCCCCCTGAGAAAAGCGTCGACGTCGCTCGTGGTATTGTATGCACCAAATGAAACCCGGGTACTCCCGTCAAGCCCCATGAAATCGTGCAGTGGCTGAGCGCAGTGGAACCCTCCTCTTGCCGCAACCCCATGGCGGTCGTTCATCACCTGGCAGATATCATGGGGATGGGCCTCTTTAAGAACAAAAGAGATCAACGGCAGCCGTCGCTCACCAATAGGGGGCCCCAGGATTCTTATCCTACTCATGCTCCGATCCATGCTCATCAAGCCTGCGATGGTGCGGTCCGTAAGTTGCCGCAGGTGGTTTTGCATCCCTTCTAGATCCTGCTTCATGAGCCAGGACAATGCCGTACTCAGTCCGGTTGCCTGGGTGATCGGGGGAGTGCCTGCCTCAAAGCGATGGGGGAGAGGCCCATACAGACTCCTCTTCAAGTCTACGGACCTGATCATCTCACCCCCTCCGAAGGCAGGCGGCAGTTCTTCAAGGTATTCCCTGCGCCCCCAAAGTACTCCCACTCCTGTCGGTCCGTACACTTTGTGTGAAGAAAACACATAGAAGTCCACGTCCAGAGATGGCAAATTGAGAGGGCCATGCGGTGCGACCTGAGCACCGTCAAGCATCAACAAGGCACCACGCGCATGGGCGTAACGGGCAATCGCCGGCACGTCGGTGATGGCGCCGCTCACATTTGACCCATGGGTCAGGGCCACCAGTTTTGTACGCGGACCGATATGTTGTTCCAGTGCAGTGAGGTCTAGCCGGCAGGCTTCGTCGACAGGCAGAAATCGCAAGACAATCCCTGTGCGCTCCCTAAGCATTTGCCATGGGACAAGGTTGCTGTGGTGTTCTAGAATGGATAGAAGGATTTCGTCTCCAGGCTTCAACCGTTGCCCAAGGCTCCATGCGAGAATGTTGATACCGGCTGTAGCGCCACTGGTGAAGACGACTTCATCGACATCCGAGATCCCGAGATAGCGGCCAACCTGCATCCGCGCGCTATCAAATGCCCGTGTTGCCTGGTCGGCAAGGCGATGAGCCGCTCGCTTCACATTGGCACGGGAACGAGTATCATGCGTTGCCATAGCCTCGATTACACACTGTGGTACCTGCGCGGATGCGGCGTTATCCAGGTAGTGAAGCCCCGGACTCTCCTGGCTGATAAGGGGGAATTCTCCTATTATTTTGGTAACGTCGAATGCCATGGGTTTCCTCATTAGCCCTGTTTCTTATCTAAGCCTATGCTTCGCGGTGATTTGGGCCATGATGGACAGGGCGATTTCTTCTGGAGTCACAGCCCCAATGGGCAAACCCACCGGACCATGAATCCGCTCGATTGTTTCCTTGGTAAAGCCTGCCTCCTCCAGCCGTTCCCGGCGTGCGGCATGGGTCTTCCTGCTCCCGAGGGCTCCAACGTAGAAGGCATCCGATCTGAGTGCTTCGCCGAGAGCTGGATCATCTAGCTTAGGATCATGAGTGAGAGCAACCAATGCCGTCCTCGAATGAATCTTCATGTCCTGCAGAGCCTCGTCCGGCCATGCATCGATGATCTCAGTGTCCGGAAATCGTTCCTTCGCTCCGAAGGCCTGCCGTGGATCAATGATCACCACCTGATATCCGGTCAGAAGGGCCATCCTGGCCAGCGGCTGAGCGATGTGTACCGCCCCTATAATAACGAGCTGAAGGGGAGCGAAGAGGCCATGAAAAAAATAGGAAACCCCCTCTTCTTCCAACAACACACTACGCTCCCCAGCTCTAACCTGCGCCACGCTGTCTCTCATCCAGGACGCCAGCGCCTCGGCTTCCTCGCACGAATCCATTTTCACCAGCGTTTTAGCTCCACTCGCCAAATTGGTGACCACACAGATTCCGCTGCATTCCTGCCTCAGAGCAGCCAAATCCCTCAGCACTGTCACAGCAGGAGCCTTTTCGACCACTATCTCTACTTCTCCTCCACAGGCCAACCCCGCCTCCCAGCGATCTCCCTGCGTCATCCCAAAAAACAGACGTCTTGGTATGCCGGTTTTCATGGTTTCCAGGCCCTCAGTGATAACCACACCCTCTAGGCAACCTCCGGATACGGAACCCTCGAACAAACCCTTGTCGTCTATGACAACCTGACTTCCCACCGCTCTGGGTGAAGACCCACGATTGGCAATCACCGTGGCCAGGGCCACAGTGCGACCCTCGCTTTGCCACTCCAAAGCCTTGGCGTACATATCATCGGTGTGGGGTTTTCCCATAATTTCTCCTTTTATCTGCCGAACGAACAATTCGGAAAATGGCACACATCACAACCCATACATAAGCCCCCATGTCCCATCCCGGCGATGTCTTCCTGAGTGATCTCTTCGCCTGCCAGAACCCGGGGCAGCAGGATATCGTAGACCGTCCGCTGACTGCAGAATACGCAAGCTGGAAGCCCCAGTATGGGACCATCGCCGATACGGGCGTTGAGAAACATGGAACCGGGTTGGACAGGCGTGCCGTATGACACGATCTCGGCTCCGGCTGATCGCACTCCCTTCAGGGTCACGTCATCGGGGTCAACCGACAGCCCCCCAGTGGTGAGGATCAGGTCACACCCTACGTCTCTCAGTGCCTTTATGGCATGCGAGATCTGTTCGGCATCGTCGGATACGATGATTTTCCTGACCAGCTCACATCCGTATTCCTCAAACTTCTTCACCACAAAGGCGTCGGAACCGTCTTCAATCAGGCCTTCGTAGACTTCGGAACCGGTCACGATAAGGCCTATAAGTTTCCGCTTGTACGGAAGGAGGTCAATGATAGGAGCGAATCGCATGGCAACGCGCTCAATCTCCTCCATTTTCTCCTGACTGGTAAAAAGCGGGATGAGGCGAGCCGCAGCTATGGTCTGCCCCCTTTTGCAGGGCATCCCGCTCTTGAAGGTGGCTACACTAATATCTGACAGCATGTTGATCTCTTTCAGGCCCTCAACGTGAATCTTTAGCAGTCCATCAATTTCAGATCTTATCTGAGTTTTGCCTTCCTTCGGATCGCTCCACGTGAGGTGTTCGCCACAGATTGCCCGTGCGATGCGGACCGCTGCCTCGTCCTCATGGGTTGCACCACTGGATCGGTCCAGCACATAGAGGTACTTCTTGCCCATCTTCAGAAGTTCTGGAATATCTTCGGGTTTGACGACATGGCCCTTTTTGAACCCCACCCCTTTGAAGGTGCCCGGAACGACCCGGGTCATGTCGTGCGCGACCATCATTCCCACTGAATCTTCGACCATAAGCTTCTTCATGATATCGTCCTTCCATCCTGTAGTGCATCCCCTTCACAGGAGCAGCTGTACCTTTTACCCATGCTGGTATCGCTTGATCCATAGAACAGAATCGGTTTCTCGTATCGCCGAATGAGATCCCATATATGATCAAAAGTTCCATTCTCCAGAGTCCTGACTGTGGCAAGGACCAAAGCGGATTGCCGGATGAGTTCTTCATTCCAGATCTGACCATCCCAAATTGTCAGGCCGCTCTCGGTTCTCCCGACTTTCTTAAAGTCAAGGTCGGTGATGCAGATATTATCGCTGCCAAGTGATTCCACCAGCGTCTTTGCCACGGCATGGTTTAGACCGATTAACCCCACTGGAATCATCCCCCAACGGTCAATGATATAATTGACAATATGGCGAGCACATCTATTCTGATCACTCTCTAGACAAAATTCGGCACCCTGAATAGAGCAGCAGTGCCCGGTACAAATAGCGCTGGCGATGTGAAGAACAGCATCGTCTTTTTTAAGTTGGTCAAGATCTAGCACATAGAGACGCCCGGTCCCGCATTCAGGCTCGCTCTTAAAGACTTTGCGATCCACTTTCTTCCCCTTCCCTACCCTCACGTGCTATCATTTTTTTGTGAAATAATGTGATGCAGCTTGTCCATTGCTAATAAGTCGAGGTAGTCTTTCATAGTATCCACATCTATGGATATGGACCTGTCAAGTACTTCGACGGTATGCACTAGTTCGGGATAGCGCTTGAACAGCACCCTGGCACCCACATCCCCTCCTAAGTTAGCCATAAGATCATCGAACAAAACCCTGCCAATGATAACGGGATTGCCTCGCACGCCTTGGAAAACAGGCATGATGATGCATTTCTGGGATTCTCTAAAGGTCTGAATCAAAAGATTGATGGTTCTATCATCTACTAGAGGCTGGTCGCCAAGGAGGAACATCACACCATCAACACTTTCGTCAACACCAGACAGCCCAGCTCTCAACGATGTGCTCTGTCCCTCACGGAAATCGTGATTTTGGATCACCGTGACCCCTTCGAAATCGATGAACTTCTGGATAGTGGAGGCCTTGTGCCCGAGCACAACGACGATTGGGCTAAGGAGAGATGCCCGTGCATTCCTAATGACTTGCCCCAGTATGGTGGTATCGCGAAAGGGCAGCAGCTGTTTGGTCGGACCAATGCGCCTTGCCATTCCGGCAGCCAGAACGACCCCTGCCACACGCTTAAGAGATGTCCGTTGCACGGCGTGATCCTTTCTGCAATTTCCTCAACTGCACTGGAATGGGTAATCGGTACTATTCGGCCCTTCCAGGTTCTCCTGAAATGGCCGGACCTCGTTTTGCAGCCAGGCGAGACAAGCGTCCAACTGGCTTCTCCTGAATGCCCGAACAACCTTCAAAAAAGGATCCTCCCCATTTGCCCGTCGGTCATCAACCTTCTCACGCAAGCATTTCAGGACTTTAATCTGTGCATCGATGAGATCAATCTCGCCCTTCAGCCCCAAGTGCTTCAGGAAGAAGAGCTTAACGATGAATTCATATCTAAGCTCTCGCATATGTTTGGCCGGCGTGTGCACCCAGGAAAGAAAGTGTTCGCGGCCTTCCAGCGTGATCCGATAAATCTTCTTTGGGGGGCGATTGGTTTCGGATGTCGTTTGACTCGTCAAAAATCCTTCTGTCTCAAGATTCTGTAGAAGAAGGTATAATCTGCTCGTACTGACGCGCCAGACATCGCCCAAACGCTGATCCAACACCTTCCTGATCTCGTAGCCATGCATGGGGCCAGGCATTAAGATTCCCAAGACTACATGTTCTGTTGCCCGCTCTTTGACCATCAGATGACGCAATCAGCTCTTCTGATCTGGAATATTCTATTTTGGAATAGTCCTGTAATAAATCACCACAGCCATTATTGTTAACTGCTGTGGTGATGTTGAATGCCGTTAGCGTCTACTTTGATCCGATTTTTTTAAATAAACCAGCAATCCCATAAAACCACCCATAAACCCACTCATAAACCCACTTACGCCATTGCCAACTCCATTCGCGATAAGAGTAGCTGGCATAGGTATAAGGTAATAAGCTATGAGAAAGCTCATAACAAATCCCATTATTGCACCGATTATTCCTGAGTTTATTGAAAGTACTAGCTGGCTTTTCACTTAGGACTCCCCTTATCGGTCGAATAAGGATAGCTCAATGCAATCTATCACTGGTTCAAAACCATTTGTATACCTGAAATTATTTCCTTGAGGGAATGCTCGGGGGCATACGGTGGTCAGCATACTCCCCGAGCAGACGACAACCCTATGTCGCGTTGAGGATGGCCCGTTTTACCATGGTCTTAAGGACTTGGACCTTGTAACCGTTTTTCTCCAGAGGCATGAGTTCCTCTTTCTTAACGGCAAGTTCTGCAGCCTTAGCAGCAACCTCCTCTGTGACGCTTTTGCCTTCGAGGTATTCCTCGGTTGCACGAGCTCTGAACGGTACCGGTGCTACTGCACCCAAAACGATCTTCGCATTCCTAATCTTGCCACTATCAACATCGTAAGCTGAAGCCACGCTCACGACTGCAAAGTCAATGGCCTCTCTGATACGGAATTTGACATAGGCACCCTTTCGCCCAATTCCTCTTGTCGGAATGGCGATTTCGGTAACAAGCTCATCGGGGTCGAGTACATCCGTTACCTTCGCGAGTGAAAAGAACTCCTCAGCTGAGAAGGATCTTTTTGTAGTCTTGATATTGGCGTCGAGAGCCACAAGAACGGTACCGATATCCGATGCGTTTACAGCAAGACATCCACAGTCCCTACACCGTTTGGCCTCAGCCAGCACCGCATCCCATTCAATGCCAAGGGTATCCTCGACATCTATGCCACGTTCTGCCACAGGGCGCTCAGGTAGCTTAGCCCCATTGGGTCTCAACGCGCCCTCTACATCATACTTAAGGAATTGCCCAGCCGTGTTGCAGGCGCCGGTACATGGCGGGATGCTCACGCCCAGGTATTCGTTCATGGCTATAGCGGCAGTACGCCCAGACTTGACTGCGTGAACCACGGTTGACGGTCCACTAGCGACTTCTCCACCGGCAAATACACCGGGTTTGCTCGTCATCTGAGTAAAGGGATTGACTGCGATCAGGCCTCGGTTGATTTCTAACTCCAACTCTTTGCCCAGGAAGGAAAGGTCAGTACGTTGACCCACTGCCATAAGAATCGAGTCTCCGGAAATAGTCTTCCGGACATTCTCATCATAAAGCGGAGCGAATTTCCCATTCACGTCGAAAACGGATGCACAATACTTCAGTTCGAGGCCCGTCACGTTACCGTTCTCACGCAAAACCTTAACCGGTCCCCACTGAGGGATAATCGTAATTCCCTCCTCACGGGCCCGGCTGATCTCTTCCTTGTTGGCTGGCAGTTCCTTCTCACTTTCCAGGCACACCATAGTCACGCTCGCCGCTCCGAGGCGCTTGGCTGTAATCGCCACATCGACAGCCACGTTGCCTCCACCGACAACAATTACGTCCTTGGCTGGCTTGGCCTTCATCCATTGCTTAACCTCGATGAGGAACTCGAGCCCAAAGGTGGTGAGCTCCTCACCTTCAATCCCGATGATAGGCCGTTTCCAGGCACCTGTATCGAAAAAGAGGCAGTCATGTTGCTTTTCGACCTCTTCCACCGGAATGTCTACGCCGACTTCGGTCTTGAGTTTGAACTGGATTCCGATCTTCTCGAAGGCAGCCACAGTGCGCCGTACATAGTCCTTTGGCAACCGATACGCGGGAATGGCGTAGGTCAGAAGTCCGCCGGCCTCTTCCATTTTTTCATAGACCGTGACTTCATGCCCCGCTTGCCGGAGAAAGTAGGCCGAGGTGAGTCCAGCAGGACCAGCACCCACAATAGCAACGCGTTTGCCGCTCTTCAGCGTCGGAGCGATAATAAACTCATCAGCGTGAGCGAGGATATAATCTCCAACAAAGCGCTCTACTGCACCGGTTGACACGTTTTCGTCACAGGCGTTGCGGCCGCAGCCCTCTTGGCAGAAGTGCTGGCAAACCCGGGAAGTAATCGCAGGGATGGGATTGACTTCCATGATAATACGTGCTGCACCAGCAATATCCCCTGCGCGCAGCCTACTCATATAACCCGGAATGTTCGTCCCTCCGGGACAGTGGGCCATGCAAGGGGGATCATTGACCTTCATACCTCCAAATATCGAATGGTAGCGATTCTCGCCAGTCTGTGCATAACACAATTCGCCTCCCTTTCTAAGGCACTGCATGGCGCCGCCTACCTGATCGGGATAACGATAGTACCAGCACCGCACATCCTGGCAAATATTGCCCCCTATTGTGGCCATGTTCCGGATCGATGGAGAGGCCACCGACTTGGCGGCCTGCGCAAGAGATGGGCATTTCTCTTGTATTATTGCTGACCTGACGATGGTTGACAGTTTGGTCAGGGCTCCGACCTTCAGGCTATCTCCCTCGGATTGGATGAAATCGAGGCCCTGGATGGTCTTGAGGTTGACGACAGTCTCTGGATAGTCAGGCAGAATGCGTCCCTTCAGAACACCAAGCAGATCGGTACCTCCGGCGACAGCCTTGGCGGTGCCCTCAGAAGATCGGAGTAACTCGGTCGCCTCCGTCAGACTGTTTGCATCGATGTGATCAAAATACTTCATCTTCTCATTCCTCCTTTTATGCTTTTCCCAAGGCCTTCAGGATGACGGCGGGAGTGGCGGGGTATTCCATGATGTCAACGCCAGTCGCGTTGGAAATGGCCATGAGAACTGCTGCAGCTGCCGGAGCCCCACTGATCTCACCAACTCCTATGGCCTTAAATCTGTGAGTATCGAACTGTGACTCGAGAATTACGGTTTCGAAAGGAGGAAACTCATTGAACGTGCGCCATTTGTAGTCAATAATACTCGAGCTGAGGACTCTTCCCGTCGACTTATCCAGCACACTCTCTTCGAAAAGAGCCGTATCCAAGCACGCAGCGCCTATGGAGCCGTGTAATTGCATTCTCAGATTGATGGGATCGATTATTTGGCCGGCATCGGTGCCTTCCACGATGCTCAATATCTTTACCAAGCCGGTCTCCAGGTCCACCTCGGTTTCCACAAAAAAGATCACAAAGTTCGGCATGGTGAAAGCATTTTGATAGGAGCCCAGGCCGGTAATGGTCTTTTCTGGCCCACCGAGGGCGGCGATCCATGGCATCCCCTTGCTTGGGTCAGCTTTGATAAAGATAAAGCCGTCCCTTGTATCCAAGGCTTCGGGGTCTATGTGCATGATGGCGGCTGCCTTCTCGAGCAATTGTCGCCTCGCATCTTCAGCAGCCCTTATACAAGCGGTCCCAACCGTGATGGTTCCCCGAGATCCTACAAGTCCGAAGTCAAAAGGTGTCACCAGAGTGTCTGCCGGCACAATCTTGACATCTTCTATAGGCAGTTGCAGGACTTCAGCCACCATCTTGAAGGCCGCGTGTCTCTGTGCCGTTCCGGACTCACCAATACAGCAATGGACCGTGGCTGTCCCAAAAGCATCCAACCTGCAGGACGCCTCAGATTCATCTTCACCCACATCGGCATTCCCATGTACGCCCACTCCAACTCCGATGGCTTTTGTGCCGTTTACCGTGGTGGGCTTGTTCCAGCCTTTCCATTTTTCACTCCAGCCGAACTTCCTGGCAGTCTCCTCCATTGTCTTGACATAGTCAGTCTCTCTGCAGACCCACCAGTTCCCATCTCTCCAAATGTATCCGTCACCCGGTTGCACAAAGTTTTTCTTAAAGATTTCCACCGGGTCGAAGTTGCCCTTCTTCATGGCAACGCTGACTATTGGAAGCATCGCGCTCTTCAGTTCCTGACCGCCAAATCCCCTGATTGGTCCCGCCGGGCTTCGGTTGGTGGCAATACAGATGGTGTCAAGGTCCCAGTTCTGACACTTGCTCAACATCAGCTGGGCTTCTCCCAATCCAACCCCCATTTGGCCTTGGGCTAATTCCGACGAGAAGCCGGCTTCAACAAGCCACATGCCCTCGAACCCGGTGGCGATGCCTTCCTTTGTAAAGCCGACCTTGCCGCGCATTCTGCTGCCCAGGCGAACTTCCCAATTAAGAAGATGCTCTGCCTTGGTATACACCACCTTGACCGGCAAGCCGGTTGCTTGGGCCAGAGCCGCAGCGTAGAAGGTCGGAATGGAAATGATCTGTTTGTTGCCGTAGCTACCACCTGTGTGCACACCGATGAGGCGAATATTAACGCCGCGCATCCTAAATTGAAGAACCATTTTCATTAGATGCGGGGCTGCACTGCTCGCCCAAACAGTCAGATCGGTAGAGTTCTCCCATTTAGCGATAACTCCAGGTGGTTCAGGGGGCAGGGGATGAGGGAATTTGTCAAAGCCATAGGTGCCTTCGGCCACAAACTCCGCGTCTTTGAAACCTTCAGCGATGTTTCCCCTTACAAGTCTTTTGAAAGGTTCTTTGCTGAACATAGGGCAGCCGGGGGTGAATTCATTTCTAGGGAACTGCTCATATAGCTGAGGAGCTCCCGGCTGAATGGCCTCCTCCATGTCGTAGACGGGCGGCAATATCTCATATTCAACATCAATAAGGTTTAGTGCTTCCTCGGCGATTTCGGGGCTGGTTGCAGCAACCAGCGCGACGCCATCGCCAACTGCACGTAAATGGCGATCAAGAACAAGTCTGTGGTCTGGCAATCCCGTTATCCAATCAGGTACAGTCTCGTAGGTCAGGACAGCCTTGACACCTTCTAGCTGCTTGGCTTTGCTTACATCGATGCGGGTGATCAGAGCGTGAGCATAAGGACTCCTGAGTGCCTTTCCGTACAGCATTCTGGGGAGAGTCATGTCATCAATAAATACAGCTCTCCCGGTTACGATATCCACCGCGTCCTTGCGAGGCAAATGTTTCCCAATATATCGATACCTATCGGCCATGTCTTCTACCTCCTTTCCTCTGTTACACTCTTGACGGCCTCGATGACCTGATAGTGGCTGATGCATCGGCAGTAGTTTCCGGACAATGCATCTTTGATTTCGTCCTCATTCGGCCTGGGGCTTCTTTCGAGAAGAGCCTTGGAAGCCATGATGATTCCGGGTGTACAGTTGTTCCGCTTCAGACGGAATTGGAATTTTCCTTCGTTTGAGTTAACTACCAGCAACGGAGGAAATCCCTATGTTGAAGAAGCGCAACAACTACAGTGCCCAGGAGAAAGTGGCGATTCTCAAGCGGCACCTGCTTGAAAAAGTTCCGGTCTCGGATTTATGCGACGAGCACGGAATCCATCCGACGGTCTTCTACCGCTGGCAAAAGGAATTCTTTGAGAAGGGTGTTAATGCCCTGGAGAACTCACGGGACAACCGTTCAGCCAGATTGGAGAAGCAGGTAGCGGAACTGGAACAAAAGCTAACCAAGAAGCACGAAGTCCTCTCCGAACTGATGGAGGAGCACATTGCGCTAAAAAAAAGACTTGGGGCGATCTGAGTGCGACCTGGGTTGCTCATGACGTCCGAGACACCATTGTTGACTTTGTAAGATCGTGGTCAGAGAAAACGGAAATCGCTTTATCCCGCTTCATCGCCTGGTTACGGATCGCACCCAGCAAGTACTACGATTGGAAGAGGCGGTACGGTAAAGTGAATGAACATAATGCCTGGATTCCACGGGACTTCTGGGTTGAAGAGTGGGAAAAGGCAGCCATTGTGGATTTCTATACCGAGCACTCAACTGATGGGTACCGCCGGGTGGCCTTCATGATGCTTGACGCCGATATTGTAGCCGTAAGCCCAAGCACGGTGTATCGGGTTTTAAGGAATGCCGGGGTGCTTGGATTCTGGAACCGCAAACCCACTGGTAAGGGAAGAGGATTCCAGCAGCCCCTGGGGCCCCATGATCATTGGCATGTGGATGTGTCGTATCTGAACATCTGCGGAACGTTCTATTATCTGTGCAGCCTTCTCGACGGTTACAGCCGGTATATTGTGCATTGGGAAATTCGCGAATCGATGACCGAGGGCAATGTGGAAATCGTTATCCAGCGGGCTATGGAGAAGTTCCCGGACTTATCTCCTCGGATTATTTCGGACAATGGTCCGCAGTTCGTTGCCAGGGATTTCAAGGAGTTTGTTCGCCTTTCCGGGATGACCCATGTGCGCACGAGACCCTTTTACCCGCAGAGTAACGGGAAGATCGAGAGATGGCATCAATCGCTGAAAACCGAATGTATTCGCCCGAAGACTCCTATCAGCATCGAAGATGCGAGGAGGATTGTGGGTGAATTCGTGGATTACTACAATCAGGTCCGGCTTCACAGTGCCATCGGCTATGTGGCGCCGAAAGACAAACTCGAAGGCCGGGAGCTGGACATTTTCGCAGGCCGTGATCGAAAACTGGCGGCAGCCAGGGAATTGAGAAAAGCAAGGCGTCAAGGGGAAGCAACCCGTGCTGCGTGATTGGTTGACGTAGAGGGCATCACACCGTTATTGTTGCCAGGTTCGGTGAAACGGAGTCGGGCAACGCTGGAGAGCGACCCGGCAAGGGATAACCGAACGGGGTTGCGACGGATATCGCACCCGGGGGAGCCCCAAAGCTCCCCCACCCCTAAACCAAGATATCCGGAGCTTCCCCTTATGCCTTGTAAACTCCGGGGGTTTGGGGGTGGAACCCCCAAGATGATCAAACTATGTCAGAAAGACACGCTCCAAAGTAGCTTATTTGCAGAAGGCAAAATTCCATTTCCCGCTGAACCAGGACACAGTAGCCACACTGAAAAGCGCTGTGATCAACAAAAGCCTGTTGAAGCTTATCAAGTTCACCTGTCTCGGGATTCTGCAATCCTTCGATGGTCCTAATGCTTCTTCCGCCACATTCCACAGTCAGAAGAGTGCACGACAGAACCGCCTCTCCATCCATAATAACAGTGCAACAGCCGCAAGCCCCGCCATCACACGAAATCTTTGTGCCGGTCAGGAGCAACGTTTCCCGCAAGGTCTTTGCGAGCGTATCGGACGGCGCCACCTCTCCTGGATTGGTTCCAATCGAGAGGTCATAGTTAGTGCCGTTAACCATGAGGCAAACCTTGTTCTTTTCCATCTAAGCAGTCTCCTCTTTCACTGATAAACATACCCTCTCAGAAGTTCTCGTTTTTACCCGCATCCCAATCAGTGGGTCCTCTCCTCAACTGCTGCCTGTTGGTTTCATAGCGATCCGTCCCAAGGACCTGACGCCGTCAAGGACTAACAGACCTATTCTGATCGCTATGCGCCTTCGCCGGAGGCTCTCTTTAAACCCACGAGCAGTTTCCATATCGTTACCAACTCGCCCCCCTATAACGCCTCGTAATTTCTTGATGTTGAAATTTTCGACTGACTGCACTCTACTTCGATAACTGGAGTCGTCCTTTGGCTCTGAAGAACAAAAGATTATCTTTTAGAATGAGAAGCCAAGCACAAGAGTAGTCCTATTGCCCCGGGGTCGATCCACTGCTCCAAACTCCCATTGACTTCTTAACCAAACCCCAAATGCTTTCAGCGGAGCAAAGCAGCTATCAGGGGGGAGGGGATACAAAAAGTCAATTTCCGGCCCTGCAGCAAAGACACGATCCGTGACGCCGGTGTTCAAGTAAGAATTTCCACTGTCACCGGTTACCTGCCATTGAGCATAACCGCTGGCACCAACCTTCCATATTCCTCCAAACCAGTTGACCGGCAACGTCTTCCCGAGTCCCCACTCAAAATGAAAGTCATCACCGTTTCGAAGGTCTATGTCTTGTCTATCAGAATGCATTTCGTAGCGACTCAGAATGGATGCGCTCCAGGTCCGTGCCTCATCGAGATAGAGCGTTCCACCAACCGTTAGCATTCCCGTCCAGCAATCGGAGCCCAAGTTAACGGTTTTTGTATGATTCCCAAGACCTGTAGGGGCAAAGAATCCTATCCCAATGGTTGCATCGTAGCGCGATCCATGCCAGGCAAGAATGAAAGGATCCACCTGGATATCACCAAACTGGGGCTGGTCATCACTATAACCAATGCCTCTCATTTTCATGTTTGGGTAGAGGAACGGGAGCGCAATTCCGGCGCCAACATCGGCGCCTAATAGTTTAAAGTTTGAAACATACAATGCTCTGGTTACGTTCGCGTAGATCACAAAATGAGGGTCAATGACAGGTACAGAATTACCATTCCCATCCTTCACCACGTTGTCGGTTATAAGCATATTGTAGTTTCTAATATGCAATCCTGGCGGAGGTACTGTTGCACCCTCTATGCCTTCAGCTCCGGACACATAAACCTCACCAAAGGCACAGGAGCCTGCACCACCGATAGATATTGCTACTACCATTACCATGAAAACTATAGTGTTGCACCACCGTAAATGCTTCATATTGTTCTCCTTGTTTTGCTTAATAGGTATCCGGTTTGCATCTGTATTCTAACAGTAATATTATCTTTAGATAAACATGATGGATGCTAGCAATTAGCTGATATATGCCTCCTTCTTGAGAGTAGGTTAGTGGCGGTGAACCTATTTCGACGGTTTCCTGTGGCACGCCTGTTGCTGCCTATACTTTGATTCACCTCCTCCGTTTCAAATTTGATGAGGCTCAACGCCGCCTCAGGGCAAAGCCCTATTTCCTTGACTTGAAGGTCAAATTTCTGCAATGAACGCTGATATCTGCGCGGGATCTCATTAATACAAACATGTTTCCATGCTGTTACCGTCGTCAGCCAAAATGAGGTTTTGCCGGTACAATCTTCTTTATTGTATGTCTTATTGGGTTTTCGAATTCCAGGTTCCTTGCGGCCGCTATCGCTGGAAGGATGATTAGACACATAAGGGACGGCTAATGCGGCAGTTTATCAGAGCACGGCAGCTCGGGCTTAGGGCTGCTTGTAGGAGGTGTAGTTCAATGGCATGGGCATGGGCCATGCTTGGATTGAAATCCTTCCTTCGTTGTACCCGGGTTTCAGGTGAGTAGGCACGTGTGATGTAAAATCTTGTAATCAAGTCTACATGTCATGCGGGTTTGCAGACCTGCTGCGCCTCCAAAGATCAAAAGCATGTAGGCGCACACGGATTGTTACTTTTATATTGACAGCGTATCGTAGTACATGCTCATTTATTACAAATATATCTAACAACGAGACGCAAAAACAAAGATGGATCGGTGGTCGAGTACTATCAGCTCGCGCACAACGTGCGCCATGCCGAGACCGGCCGACCGGTCGCCGAGGTCATCCACAGTTTCGGAAGAGCCGATGAGCTTGAACGGGATGATTTGGTGAGACTCTGCAAGTCCATTGCAAGAGTCTGCGGCGTGGAAGTGCGCGATCCGCTTGCTTTGCCGGAGAAGGTATCGACACCGGAAGGGACCTCCGGTCTGCCGGAAGGAGTGAAGCTCGTCCGGACCCTGGAACTGGGGGTCCCCTTGGTGACTGAGGCCTTGTGGGAACGCTTGGGAATCGGCCCCGCTCTTCGCAAGGTCATGAAGCAGGATGGATGTGGTCTTCACTACGAGAGGGCCCTTCTTGCGATGACTGCCAACCGGCTTTGTGAACCGGAATCCAAGCTCGGGGTCTGGGATCGTTGCCTCTCGAAAGTCCATATGCCTTCCTGCCAGGGTCTCAAGTTGCATCAGATGTACGAAGGCATGGATGTCTTGCATCGTCATATTGAGAAGATCTCACCGGCGAGCGTGAAGTGCACAAAAAGGGGCGGCGTGAAAGTGCAGCATCGCCCCCTGTATCTTCTTCCCGATAATTCCGCATAGAGTTTTCTGTAGCTCT
>Ga0255346_1000468_pt1 | contig 66878 bp, 74 predicted proteins | sample wastewater_treat_FD_194410 | JGI IMG/M metagenome (GOLD analysis project Ga0255346, IMG submission 194410) | Wastewater microbial communities from Lulu Island WWTP, Vancouver, Canada - plant22 | ecosystem: Engineered > WWTP > Wastewater > Unclassified | place: Canada: Vancouver, British Columbia...
GAGAAGGTTTACAATAAGAAGAGACTGCATTCGGCACTGGATTACATGTCTCCGGATCAGTTCGAATTGGAGGTTGCTTTAAATACCATTGCTTAACTACCTGTCTACTATCAGGGGTTCACTCCAACGTTCCTGTTATCCTTCCAAACCGTACCAATACAAGACGCCAATAGCAGATAGAAGTTTAGCCCTTATAATTGAACGTTCTCATCAGGGGGCTCAGAGAGAGATGTCTGGATCTGGCCACCGCCCTTCCTGATCACTTTGATGATGGCCTTGGGATCTATGCGCTCGTGGACTCGCAGGGAGACTGTAAGGACATCGAAAGATGTGTGCTCAGTCCTCCCGGCCCAGATGAGCTGGGAATCGAGATGAGGGTCGTACTCGTAGGTCTTGGATTCGCCATCTATATCGGTGTGGGTGTGACCAGGCCGACGGGAGGGTTGTTTAGCCTCTGCTGCTTCTCGTGCTGGTACTGTCCGAGGGAATCGAGGGCGGATTTTCGGGCCTTTGCCATTCAGATCATCTTCGGGCAATAGATGGCATAACACTATAATACTTATTTGCTGTAGCTAAGTTTTTTGATCGATATGACAGCTATTTCTAAAACCCACATCCCGCATGTCCCTCATCCAATATAGCATTTTTCGCATCCTAGGCCGAACAACTTGATAATTTGTACGTGTTTAGCTGGCCAGTCTTATGGTTAGCATTTGGAGGCAATCCGATCCTCTCCGTCCCATGTTGTCAGCGCCGCCATGATCAGCTCGTGAATAGCAGTTCCCTTGCTATTTCTCAAAGTTGTGCTTTACAGCGACCTCTATAAGCAGTTATTGTATGGAGTTATCCACGAGTATGAATTTCCTCAAGAAGCAATAGAGATAATCATAGACAGATTCCTGTATGGAGCTGCTCAGGAAAGATTTGATAATTACCTGGCAGACGGCTTGATGAGAAGCATAAACGTCTCTCATCTGGATTCTAAGCAATGTCCCTGTCTTCAGTCCACGGACTTCATTGCCGGGGCCATAGCCCTAAATACAGAGACTATGACTATTTATATTATAATAAGATTCAGCACAAAATAATTGTGGCTCTTGAGTTCTTTGAATCAAAATAAAAGAGAATTAGTGAACCCCTCTAATTGTCCCACCTGCTAATGAGCAGCATCATCCCTTCGAGAGGGACTTACTCACTTAGCAATACATAAGTGCGTATCAATATTTAAGCCTTGGCCCCTGGGTCTTCATCCTGACCAAAACCAGGTAGATGCCTGCAATAATCATAAGGGGCTACATATTTACCTTTACTACTTCAGACTTTTGTGATGAGACCTTTGCCAAGCTAACAGGAGCCCCCTGGCGTTTTGGAGCAGCTTCTTCTTCCATGGGAATGACGCGGATTTGCACTCTCTACTGCGGGGTGGCTCCCTCAACATGGGGGAGGAGCATGGATTGAGGGGATGTCTCCAGGAGGTAGCTTCCCGAAAGGCAGATCGATACAGGGCTTGAGCCCTAGGGCTTCCTTTGGGGGAGGCATGAGCTTACATTGGCTAAGCAATCCTCCAGGGTCAGATCCGCGGACGGGCCGGCTTTGGCCTCAGGGGCCTTTAGCAGCCTCTTTTCATGGGCCTTGGGAGATGTGCAGCCGCGTTATGCTTCGCTGAGAGAACAATAGGGGTTCAGGATCGAGCCATTATAGGCCCTTGCGCGCTTGGTTTTCTTTGTGGTTAAATAATTAGCTGTGCAATCAAAAACCAAATTATATAACCTTCCACAAAGCGCACAAAATCAACAGAGACTGATAGAAACGATCAAAGCAGAAAAGGGGCAGAGAAAAGAGAAGGCGAGCTCTCGGGAAGAGTTCATCTCCTGAGATTGGAGAACGATCAGCTACACATGAGGCCCTGATCTCCTCCGCCCCCAACCCGGCAAGCCTCTTCCCACCCCACTCATCATACCCTTAAAACATTGCTAAAGCGTCACTCATATTTAGCATAAAAAATCAACCATCCACAAAACCGCCAAATTCTCCGGTGTGATTCATGGACTACGACCCTGGCAGATGGTCTGGAGAGCATAAGAGCATTTTGATCCTAGCCCTGGCTGCAGTCTGCATGACAGCCTACTATGCCTTTCCATTCTTAGACGGCATAATCCTGGGCAGCGTCTTCGCTTATGTGGGCCGGCCCATCCGGAACAGGTTCGGCAGGCGAAGGAGGCTGGGCTCGCTTGTCGCCGCCATATGCGTCGTTGTGCCCATCTTCCTCATGCTGGGCCTGGGAAGCCTGGAGGTGGCCGGCCAGATAATAGCCCTGGCGAAAAACCAGGAGGCTCTCAGATCATGGATAGGCTTCCTCCTGCAGCAGACAGCAGATGACCTCCCCCTCTGGATCAAGGAGGGGCTGATCTCCGCCCTGGAGAATGCCTTCGGCCTGATCGGCCCCCTGGCGACATCCGTCCCCATCCTCCAGATCGGCCGGCTGGCCTCCCTGGGGATAATCAACTTTCTCATCTCATTTCCCATCTGCTACTTCATCCTCCTGGATGGCGAGGCCTTTGTGGGGTCTGTGATATCCCTTCTGCCAGATGGCGAGATGAGGATACTGGAAAGGTACATCGAGAGAATCGACAGAATTCTCGGCGGCATATACATCGGCACCGTCTATACCTCAATTGTGGGAAGCCTGATTGCAGCACTCACATTCTATCTCTTCGGCATCCCCAGACCCATAGCCCTGGCGAGCATCGTTTTTATCGCGGGCATGGTCCCGGTTCTCACCTCCTGGGTGGTCATACTTCCCCTGGCCGTCTACCGCTACTTCAATGTGGGCCTGGAGGGGGCACTATTCTTTCTGGTCATCAGCTCCGCCCTCATCTACCTTCCCTCAGAGCTGTTCATAAGGCCCTACATAGTCTCCACCCGGTCCTCAATGCATCCTCTGCTGGTAATGCTCTCCTTCTTTGGGGGGGCCCTGGTGGCCGGCATCGGCGGCTTCTTCCTCGCCCCCGCAGTGATGGGGGCGATCAATGGCATCTATCAGGTGCAAAGAGAGGATAGGGCCTTGAGTGAGGCTATAGAATGAGGTTTTATATCGAGACCTTCGGCTGCACATCCAACTTCGGAGATTCCAGGGAGCTGGCAGAAGCCCTGCAGGAGATGGGCCATATCCCCTCCCGCCTGGAGGAGGCAGATATGGTGATAGTGAATACCTGTGCCGTCACAGAGAGGACGGAGAGAAAGGTCCTCCGCAGGCTGCGGCAACTGGAGGGCGATCGGCTGCTCATAGGCGGGTGCCTGGCGGCGGCAATGCCCCAATCAATTCAATCCCTGCGCTGCCGGGGGAGGTTGGGGCCCCTGAAAGAAGGGGATGCCACCTGGATCTCTCAGCTCTATGCTGGCCGGGCCGTGCCTTCGCGGCATCAGCAATCAAGGCATCAGCAATCGCAGCATCAGCAATTCTGGAATCAGCAATCAAGGCAATTGCCGCCCCAGGGCGCCCATCTCGAGCAGATGCCATTCAATAGGCGCATTGGTGCACCTCTTCGCGAATCCTCCTCCAGAGAAGATAGCTGCGGCATAGTCAATGTGGCGGAAGGTTGTGCCGGCTCGTGCAGCTACTGCATAGTCTCAAGGGCCAGGGGCAGGCTGAAGAGCCGGCCGGTCGAGGATGTGCTCCTTGCCACAGAGAGGCTGGTGCAGCTTGGCACAGCAGAGATTCAGATCTCTGCCCAGGATACTGCTGCATTTGGATCCGATATCGGATCAGACCTGGCCGTGCTGCTGGAGGCGCTGGCTGAGATTCCCGGGGATTTCAGGCTCAGAGTGGGTATGATGAACCCCGATAGCGTCAAGCCCATTCAGGATAGGTTGATTGAGGCATTTCAGAGCCCCAAGATCTATCGCTTCCTGCATATCCCTGTCCAGTCCGGCTCGGATGATGTCCTGAGATATATGGGACGAAGATACTCCTCAGATGAGTTCCTGGAGATTGTGGGCGCCTTTCGCTCCGCCTATCCTGAGATCTCCATAATCACCGACATCATCGCCGGCTTTCCAGGTGAGACGGAGGAGGACTTCCAGGAGAGCATGAACCTCATTGAGCGGCTGCAGCCGGATAAGGTGAATATCACCAGATTCTCCTCCCGGCCGGGAACTCCAGCCGCCAGCCTCTACGATATGCCGGACAGGATCAAGAAGGAGCGCTCAAGGAGGATGACCAGGCTATGGCTGAGGATCGCTGAGAGGAGGAACAGCCGCTATTTGGGAATATCATTGCCTGCCCTTGTCACCGAGTGCGGGAGCGGCAAGACAGTGAAGGCCAGATCTGCTAATTATACTGGCATTGTAATCCCGGGCGCGCTGGATCTGGGAAGCTGGTGCAGGATAAAGATCACAAAAACCAATCCATATTATTTGAGTGGAACTCTGCAATCATGATGAGGAGGCCGGCATTGACAGTATTCTTCCAGCAGCCCGGCCATGTCCTCTTCCAGGCTCTCTGAGGTTTTGCTGCCTTTTAAAGCGGGATATCCCTAATCATTATTATTTATAATTATTAACAAGCAAAAACCTTATTTATCTGAAAGGCCTATCAGAATTCGGAAAAAAACTGCTGTTCTCTGAGTTGAATTAGAGTGGACAGCGGGCAGATTCTTCGCGCCAGGTCTGCCCTGAGATCGAGAAGGAATGCGCGCGAGATATTTGACTATGATCTAGGAGGTGTTGAAAGTGGCTGGAGAAGAAAAGAAGATGAAAACGGCGGTATTCCAAGAAGAGACCAGAATCTTCAATCCGCCAAAGGATCTGGTAGAGAATTCAAACGTAATGCAATGGATGAAGAAGAAGGGGTTCAAGACAGAGAAGGAGATGCGAGCCTGGTGTTCCTCTGATGAGCATTACCTGGAGTTCTGGGACGAGATGGCTAAGACTTATGTCGATTGGCATAAGCCCTACACCAAGATAATGGACGACTCTGAGATGCCCTACTTCCACTGGTTCACCGGCGGCGAGATCAACATCGCATACAACGCCGTGGACAGGCATGCCAAGGGCGCAAAGAAGGACAAGGTAGCATATATCTGGATCCCTGAGCCGACCGATCAGCCGACCCAGAAGATCACCTATGGCGAGCTTTACAAGGAGGTCAATAAATTCGCTAACGGCCTCAAGAGCCTTGGCCTGGGGAAGGGAGACAGGGTTAGCATCTACATGCCAATGATACCCCAGCTTCCCATCGCCATGCTCGCCTGCGTCAAGCTGGGCATCATCCATAGCATAGTCTTCTCGGGATTCAGCTCCAAAGGCCTGATGGATAGGGCCGCTGACTGTGGTTCCAGAGCGATTATCACCGTTGATGGCTTCTACAGGCGTGGAAAGCCATTGCCCTTGAAGCCCAATGCAGACGAGGCCGCCGCTGGTGCCCCCTCTGTCGAGAAGATAATCGTATTCAAGCGCTCCGGCGTTGATGTAACGATGAAAGAGGGCAGGGATGTCTGGTGGCATGAACTGGTCAAAGGCCAGCCCGAGGAGTGTGATCCGGTATGGCTTGACCCCGAGCACAGACTGTATATCCTCTACACCTCTGGAACAACCGGCAAGCCCAAGGGCATAGAGCATGCCACAGGCGGAAATGCCGTCGGAACGCCTCAGACGCTTCATTGGGTCTTCGATCTGAAGGACAACGATGTGTGGTGGTGCACTGCCGATATCGGATGGGTCACCGGCCATTCCTACGTCGTCTACGGACCGCTTATCCTGGGCATGACCAGCCTCATATACGAGGGTGCTGCGGATTACCCTGACTTTGGAAGATGGTGGAAGAACATACAGGACCATAAGGTCACCGTCCTTTACACCGCTCCCACTGCGATAAGGATGTTCATGAAGCAGGGCCCGGAGTGGCCTGCAAAATATGATATCTCAAGCCTGAGGCTGCTGGGTTCAGTGGGAGAGCCGATCAATCCAGAGGCATGGATGTGGTACCGTGAGCACATCGGACGGGGCGAGCTCCAGATCATGGACACCTGGTGGCAGACGGAGACCGGAACCTTCCTCAACTCCCCCCTTCCCATCACCCCCCTGAAGCCCGGGTCGTGTACATTCCCGCTCCCCGGGTACGACATATCAGTGCTGGATGAGGACGGGCACGAGGTTCCCCTGGGGTCTGGAGGAAATATCGTCTCCTTAAAGCCTTATCCATCGATGCTGAGGGCATTCTGGGGCGATAAAGAGAGGTTCATGAAGGAGTACTGGCAGTTCTACTGGGATGTCCCCGGCCGCCGCGGCGTCTATCTGGCGGGAGACAAGGCGACGAGGGACAAGGACGGCTACTTCTTCATCCAGGGAAGGATCGATGATGTCCTCAGTGTGGCTGGCCATAGAATAGCCAATGCCGAGGTCGAATCAGCCCTGGTGGCCCATCCCAAGATCGCCGAGGCGGCTGTAGTTGGGAAGCCCGATGAGGTCAAGGGTGAATCGATCATTGCCTTCGTTATCTTGAGAGTCGGCAATGAGCCATCTCCCGAGCTGGCAAAGGATGCAATCACCTTCGTCAGAAAGACCCTCGGCCCGGTGGCAGCGCCTTCAGAGATCCATTTTGTTAATGATCTCCCGAAGACGAGAAGCGGCAAGATCATGCGCCGTGTCGTAAAGGCGAAGGCCCTCGGCAATCCAGTCGGAGACATATCTACCCTCATGAACCCAGAAGCTGTAGATGGCATCCCCAAGGTCGTCTGATGGGGATCTCCATCTCTTTTTTAATCGGTGCCCGTTATCGATCATATCATTATTCATTATTCATCTATCATTGTTCATCTATCATTGTTCATCTATCATTGTTCATCTATCATTGTTCATCTATCATTGTTCATCTATCATTGTTCATCTGTTTGCTGGCTGCTCCGCCCTCATCCATACTACATGGAAATGCTGCACGGAAATGCTTATGGAAATGCTTATGGAACTGTTATATGGCAATCTCGAAAAGGAGGTATCCTTTTTAATGATGGTAAATAATGATAATTATTAATCATAATGCTAATCTGCCTCGACAGATTTATAAATGAAAAAACAGGTTAATTATCAATCGCTAGCATTTCCAATGGCCCTGCTGGCCGGGATTTCGGCCTGATAGGACAATACACAAGGCCCGATGGCTGCATTGAATTGGCTGTGGGCATCAGGACAGATCGGGCAGGGAGTTGGGAGGAAGCGGGGATTAAAGGAGGCTATAAATTTGGCTGAGCAAAAAGCAACAACATCTGTTCTATATGAGGAGACCAGGATATTCGAGCCGTCCAGGGATCTGGTTGAGAATTCCAATGTCATGCAGTGGATGAAGAAGAAAGGATTCAAGAGCGAGCGCGAGATGCGCGCCTGGACTGGCCAGCATTATATCCAGTTCTGGGCGGAGATGGCCGAGACCTATGCCGATTGGTTTGAGCCCTGGGCACAGGTATTGGAGTGGAAGCCGCCTTATGCTCGCTGGTATGTGGGTGCCAAGTGCAATGTGGCCTATAATGCTGTGGATAGACATGCCAAGGGCGCCAGGAAGGATAAGGTAGCCTATATATTCGTGCCTGAGCCTGTCGACCAGCCCACAATAAAGATCACTTACAGCAAGCTCTACGACCGGGTGAACAGGTTCGCGGCCGGACTCAAGAGCCTGGGCGTGGTCAAGGGCGACAGGGTCTCCATCTACATGCCCATGATCCCCGAGACTGCAGTAGCCATGCTGGCCTGCGCCAAGATCGGCGCCATTCATAGCGTAGTATTCTCCGGCTTCTCTGCTGGCGGCCTGAACAGCAGGATTCTCGATGCCGAGTCCAAGGTAGTGGTCACCACAGATGGCTTCTTCAGGCGCGGCAAGCCCCTGCCACTCAAACCCAATGTGGATGAAGCAACCTCCAATACCCCCAGCGTGCAGAATGTGGTGGTGGTAAAGAGGGCGGGCATCGATGTCTCCATGAAGAAGGGAAGGGATATCTGGTACCACGAGCTCATCGGCCTGAAGAAGCCCGATGACTGGGTTACAGATCCTCCCGACATCCCGGCGCTTGAGGCTGAGCCTATGGACTCAGAGGATAGACTGTTCATCCTCTACACCTCGGGAACAACCGGCAAACCCAAGGGTATTGAGCATGTCCATGGCGGATACTGCGTCACCCCAGCCCAAACCCTCGCCTGGGTCTTCGATATCAAGGAAGATGATATATGGTGGTGCACAGCAGATGTCGGATGGATCACCGGCCATAGCTATGTGATCTATGGACCCCTGTGCCTGGGCGCAACCAGCATCCTGTACGAGGGATCGCCCGATTACCCGGACTTCGGCCGCTGGTTCAAGATCGTCGAGGAGAACAAGGTCAGCGTCTTTTACACTGCACCCACAGCCATCAGGATGTTCATGAAGGCGGGAGAGGAGTGGCCCAAGAAGTACGATCTATCCAGCCTGAGGCTGCTGGGGACTGTGGGCGAGCCCATTAACCCCGAGGCCTGGATCTGGTACCGGAAGTTCTTTGGCAACGATAAGTGCCAGATTATGGACACCTGGTGGCAGACTGAGACGGGCTGTTTCCTGATCTCTCCTCTGCCCATCACCCCCCTGAAGCCCGGCTCCCCGACCTTCCCCTTGCCCGGATTCAACATCGACATCTATGATGAAGATGCCAATCCTGTATCCCCCGGCTCTGGAGGCAACATCATCAGCATGACCCCCTGGCCGTCAATGCTCAGGGCCTTCTATAGAGATCCTGAGAGGTACAACAAGGAGTACTGGTCGACCTATTGGGATATCAGGCCCGGCACCTATCTGGCAGGCGACAAGGCCACCAAGGACAAGGATGGATACTTCACCATCCAGGGAAGAATCGATGATGTGCTGAAGGTGGCCGGACACAGGATATCCAATGCCGAGGTCGAGTCCGCGCTGGTCTCCCACCCCAAGGTGGCAGAGGCTGCTGTGATAGGCAAGCCGGATGAGGTGAAAGGTGAGGTCATAGTGGCCTTTGTGATCCTCAAGACGGGCGTGGAACCGGCCGATGATCTCAAGCCCGTACTGGCCAAGCATGTTCGTTCCGTTCTCGGTCCTGTGGCCTATCCAGAGGTGGTTTACTTCGTCAATGATGTGCCCAAGACCAGATCTGGCAAGATCATGCGCCGGGTCATCAAGGCCAAAGCACTGGGCAATCCAGTGGGAGATATATCCGCTCTGGCCAACCCGGAGTCGGTTGATGCCATTCCGCTCATCAAGTGAGCGGAAGATACCTTTTTAAATTTTTTTACTATTATTGTGGTTATTATCATTATTGTTATTATTATAGGAGAGATTATGCCCGATCAAATCCATAAGGAGGTCCTGCTGCTGGGCTGGGAAGGGGAAGAAAACCTTGGACTGCGCTACATCGCTGCTTATCTGCAGGAGAGCGGGATCTCTGCAGACATAGTCCCCATAAATGGTTTTTGCAGCTCAGACATATCAGAGGCAATAAAGAAGGCCGGGCCCAGGATTGTGGGCTTTTCCATGATCTATCAAAGGATGCTCTCTGACTTCAAGGAACTGATTGCATCTTTGCGTGAGGATCAGATCGGCTGCCATTTCACCATGGGGGGCCACTTTCCCACCCTGGAGTACAATAGAGCATTGAGATGTATTCCGGGGCTTGATTCCGTCATCAGACATGAGGGGGAGCTGACCCTCGTGGAGCTGTACCGCCATCTGGATAGTCCAGAGCATTGGGCGGAAATCAAGGGACTGGTCTACAGAAGGGATGGCAGGATCCATGTCTGCGAACCTAGGCCTCTGATCGAGGACCTGGATATCCTCCCTTTTCCTCTGAGAGGCGGTGAGATTCGCAGGCACAGGAACCTGAAGATATCCTCTCTGATAACCAGCCGCGGGTGCCATTATGATTGCAGCTTCTGCAGCATTCAGGAGTTCTACCGCGGCGCTCCCGGGCGGAAAAGGAGATCGCGATCTCCAGAGAACGTGGTTCAGGAGATGCGTTCTCTCTTCGATTCAGGCACCAGGATATTCGTCTTCAAAGATGACGATTTTGGGATGGCCCGCCCTCCTCAAAAACGATGGATAGAGGCTTTTATTCGCAGCCTGGAGGAATCGGGGCTGGCAAATGAGATCCTCTGGAGGATATCCTGCAGAGTGGATGAGATCGATGCTGAGGCTTTAGAGGCACTGAGGAATGCGGGCCTCTGTTTCCTGTACCTGGGAATAGAGTCCGGGAGCAATAGCTCTCTATTAGCCTTCAATAAGCACTATGATGTGCATAAAATATATGAGTCGTTGGATATAATAAAAAGAGTGGGGGTCGATTTCGAATATGGTTTCATGATGTTCGATCCTTATTCGAGCATGCAATCCATCAAGGAGAACATTGAGTCCTTGAAATACATCTGTAAAGGTGGACGGGCAGCAGTCCATTTCACCAAGATGTTTCCTTATGTTGGAACCGCCATCGCCGATCAGTTGAAAAAAGAGGGGAGGATCAAAGGGCACTTTTCGATTCCAGATTACAGCTATCTTGATCCCAGAGTGGATCAGTTGCAGACATTTTTTAACACTCGATTCTATAATATAATTTTCGACGGCCAGGGGCTGATGAGCAGGCTCTCCTTTGCCCTGATGGATTCAGTGGTAGCAGAGAGATTCTTTTCTGAGACTCTCAATGGGAAGAGCTACCACATGAAAGTAGAAAAGCTGGTCAATGAATATAATAGCTCAATTCTGGATGCTATGGAACTGGCACGGGCTTTTATGGAGAGCCGGAGCAGGAGGGAGATATGGCAGGATTGGTCCATCCTGGGGAGAATGGTCGAGGAGAGGCTCTCTGTCCATGGCTCCATCTCCCGCGCTCTTGAGGACTTGATTCCCAATTAAGCATACTGGGTTTAAAAAAAACCAGAAAGATACTATAGTGAAAAATAATTATTATTAAAGATCATGACGATTTTTATCTCGATAGCTTTATAAATGATCACGTAGGTTTCGCTTCGATGTTTGCCAACTCCCACCGGTGTGCAAGATATGCAAATAAGAGGAGGGTCGGGCTGAATAGAAATCCTGGTTGGATTTCGCATCCTGATCGGATCCCATCTCCTGATCGGATCCCATCAGCCATCGAGCCTGACAGAATCGGGAGCGGGAAACGCCAGATCTAGATTAGAAGGAGGTACTAAATTGGCTGAAACAGCAAAAACAGCTGCTCTGCAGGAAGAGACAAGGATTTTCAACACCCCCCAGGACATAATTGAGCACTCCAATTCCTATCAGTGGATGAAGAAGAAGGGCTTCAAGACTGAGGCGGAGATGCGCAAGTGGTGTTCTGATAATTATATTGAGTTTTGGGATGAGATGGCCAAGACCTTTGCCGATTGGTTTGAGCCCTACACCAAGGTCATGGATGACTCCGGCAAGCCCTACTTCAAGTGGTTCACCGGCGGCAAGATCAATGTGGCCTATAATGCTGTGGACAGACATGCCCTGGGCGCCAAGAAGGACAAGATAGCCTATCACTTCATCGGCGAGCCACTGGGAGATACCAGGGATATCACCTACGGCCAGCTCTACAAAGAGGTCAACAAGATGGCCAATGCCCTCAAGAGCGTTGGCGTGGTCAAGGGAGATAGAGTGGTTGCATACCTTCCCATGATCCCCGAGCTGCCCATCACCATGCTGGCCTGCGCCAAGATCGGCGCCATTCATACCATCGTCTTCTCCGGATTCTCCTCTGGCGGCCTGAACAGCAGGGTCAATGATGCCGAGGCCAAGGTTGTCGTCACTGCTGATGGCTTCTACAGGCGCGGCAAGCCACTGCCTCTCAAGCCCAATGTGGATGAGGCCCTGAAGACTGCACCCTCTGTCCAGAAGGTAGTTGTGGTCAAGAGGACCAAGGTGGATGTGCCCATGATCGAGGGGCGCGATGTATTCTATGATGATTTCGTGAAGGGTCAGTCCGAGGAGTGCGAGACCGCAAAGCTCGACCCAGAAGACAGGCTGTTCATCCTCTACACCTCAGGCACAACCGGCAAGCCCAAGGGCATTGAGCATGCTCATGGCGGATATGCTGTCACCCCTGCTCAGACCACCGCCTGGGCCATGGACGTTCATGATGATGATGTCTTCTGGTGCACTGCAGACTGTGGATGGATCACCGGCCACAGCTACGTGGTTTACGGCCCGCTCTGCCTGGGTGCTACCACCATTCTGTATGAAGGCTCGCCCGACTTCCCTGATCTTGGCCGCTGGTGGTCGATCATCGACAAGTACAATGTCACTGTATTCTACACTGCACCCACTGCAATCAGGATGTTCATGAAGTCCGGCGAGGAGTTCGTGAAGAAATACGATCTGTCCAGAGTGAGGATCCTGGCCTCTGTGGGCGAGCCCCTCAACCCAGAAGCCTACATGTGGTTCAGAAAGAACATAGGCTCTGACAGGGCCCCGATCATCGACACCTGGTGGCAGACTGAGACTGGATGTCATATCATCGCCCCTCTGCCCATGACTCCAGAGAAGCCCGGCTCGGTCACATTCCCCCTGCCTGGATTCAATGTCGATATCTATGATGAGGATGCCAACTCCGTGCCACTCGGATACGGCGGCAACATCGTTCAGACATCTCCCTGGCCAAGCATGCTCCGTGCCTTCTTCAGAGATGAAGTCAGGTACAAGAAGGAGTACTGGGATATGTACTGGGATATCAAGCCCGGCACATACCTGGCTGGAGACAAGGCCACCCGCGATAAGGATGGCTACTGGTGGATCCAGGGCAGAATCGATGACGTACTGAAGGTTGCAGGACACAGAATCTCCAATGCAGAGGTCGAGTCCGCCGCTGTCAGCCACCCCAAGGTCGCTGAGGCGGCCGTGGTCGGCCAGCCCGACGAGGTCAAGGGAGAGAAGATAGTCGCCTTCATCATTCTCAGGGATGGAGTTGCCGAGTCTGATGATCTCAAGAAGGAGATCTCTGTTCACGTCCGCAAGGTCCTAGGCCCGGTGGCATACCCGGACAAGGTCTTCTTCGTGAAGGATGTCCCCAAGACCAGGTCCGGCAAGATCATGCGCCGTGTCATCAAGGCCAAGGCCCTGGGCAAGGAGACCGGAGACCTTTCTGCTCTGGCCAACCCCGAGTCCGTGGACAACATCCCGCGCATTGATCTGTAAGCGGGATATCACCTTCTTTTTTTTATTGCTCTGGTTATTCGAGCTGTTTTATCCTGTGCTGCCTTTGGCTGAGAGGCATCGCTCTTTCCAGGGCGGAATGAAATCAGTCTATTGCATCGTTGAGGAATAAATTTTTATCATTCGACTGCAATTAGTGCCTGGTGTAGTCTCTTTGCTAGATCAAGCTGAGATCCACAGGATGACCCAGGATGAAAGCAGCAACGTGCGACGGAAAGCCGCAGTAGCTCTGGGAAGGGCTTTCGCCCAGGTTCCCGACAAAACATTGGCCTGGAAGGATCTTCACAGGCTGACCCAGGATGAACGCAGCTTTGTGCGATCGCAAGCTGCAGAAGCTCTGGGAAAGGCTTTCGCCCAGGTTCCCGACAAAACAATGGCCTGGAAGGACCTTTTATGGCTGACCCAGGATGAAGACAGCTCTGTGCGAATGCGAGCTGCAGAAGCTCTGGGAAAGGCTTTCGCCCAGGTTCCCGACAAAACAATGGCCTGGAAGGATCTTTTAAGGCTGACCCAGGATGATGACAGCAACGTGCGATGGAAAGCTGCAGAAGCTCTGGGAAAGGCTTTCGCCCAGGTTCCCGACAGGCCATCGGCCTGGAAGGATCTTTTAAGGCTGACCCAGGATGATGACAGCAACGTGCGATGGAAAGCTGCTGAAGCTCTGGGAAAGGCTTTCGCCCAGGTTCCCGACAAAACAATCGCCTGGAAGGATCTTCACAGGCTGACCCAGGATGAACGCAACTTTGTGCGAATGCGAGCTGCAGAAGCTCTGGGAAAGGCTTTCGTCCATGTTCCCGACAAAACAATGGCCTGGCAGGATCTTCACAAGCTGACCCAGGATGAAGACAGCAACGTGCGATCACAAGCTGCAGAAGCTCTGGGAAAGGCTTTCGCCCAGGTTCCCGACAGGCCATCGGCCTGGAAGGATCTTTTAAGGCTGACCCAGGGTGAAGGCAGCTTTGTGCGATGGAAAGCTGCTGAAGCTCTGGGAAGGGCTTTCGTCCATGTTCCCGACAAAACAATGGCCTGGCAGGATCTTCACATGCTGACCCAGGATGAAGACAGCAACGTGCGATCACAAGCTGCAGAAGCTCTGGGAAAGGCTTTCGCCCAGGTTCCCGACAGGCCATCGGCCTGGAAGGATCTTTTAAGGCTGACCCAAGATAAAGACAGCTACGTGCGATCACAAGCTGCAGGAGCTCTGGGAAAGGCTTTCGCCCAGGTTCCCGACAGGCCATCGGCCTGGAAGGATCTTTTAAGGCTGACCCAGGATGATGACAGCAACGTGCGATGGAAAGCTGCAGAAGCTCTGGGAAAGGCTTTCGCCCAGGTTCCCGACAGGCCATCGGCCTGGAAGGATCTTTTAAGGCTGACCCAGGATGATGACAGCAACGTGCGATCACAAGCTGCAGAAGCTCTGGGAAAGGCTTTCGCCCAGGTTCCCGACAAAACAATGGCCTGGAAGGATCTTTTAAGGCTGACCCAGGATGATGACAGCAACGTGCGATCACAAGCTGCAGAAGCTCTGGGAAAGGCTTTCGCCCAGGTTCCCGACATGTCATTGGCCTGGCAGGACCTTCACAGGCTGACCCAGGATGAAGACAGCAACGTGCGATGGAAAGCTGCAGAAGCTCTGGGAAAGGCTTTCGCCCAGGTTCCCGACAGGCCATCGGCCTGGCAGGACCTTCACTGGCTGACCCAGGATGAAGACAGCTACGTGCGATCGCAAGCTGCAGAAGCTCTGGGAAGGGCTTTCTTCCATGTTCCCGACAGGCCATCGGCCTGGCAGGACCTTCACTGGCTGACCCAGGATGAAGACAGCTACGTGCGATCACAAGCTGCAGGAGCTCTGGGAAAGGCTTTCGCCCAGGTTCCCGACATGTCATTGGCCTGGCAGGACCTTCACAGGCTGACCCAGGATGAAGACAGCAACGTGCGATCACAAGCTGCAGGAGCTCTGGGAAGGGCTTTCGCCCAGGTTCCCGACAGACCATCGGCCTGGCAGGAACTTCACTGGCTGACCCAGGATGAAGACAGCAACGTGCGATCACAAGCTGCAGGAGCTCTGGGAAAGGCTTTCGCCCAGGTTCCCGACAAGACAATGGCCTGGCAGGACCTTCACTGGCTGACCCAGGATGAACGCAGCTTTGTGCGAATGCGAGCGGCAGAAGCTCTGGGAACGGCATTTGCCAATGTTCCCGACAAAACAATGGCCTGGCAGGACCTTCACAGGCTGACCCAGGATGATGACAGCTTTGTGCGAATGTATGCCTATCACTCTTTGGGAAGAGCCGCAATATCCAAAGCCACTGAGGCTGAAGATAACGACACACTAAAAGATGAGTTAATGGATGCTGTTGCTTATTTCGAAAAATCGTCTCAAGAGTCAGAATATAGTCCGGCAAGATTCTGCCATCTTTTTTATCGCACTTATTACACTATAACTTTCCGAGGGGGTGAGGAGGACGAGATCCAAAGGTATCTAACAGAAGCGAAAGAAGCAGTTGGAGGCTCCAAGAGCAGGGATGAACTCCTAAAAGCAGTCGAGAGCCTGGCCCAAGCCCTTCAGGAGTCTCAAAGGCTGAAGGGCAGATCTCTGGAAGAGATTGCCAGCGAACTCAATACCTATCGCTGGTACTGTGATAAAGCAACAAGTCATATGGAAGCTGCCGAAAAAGGAGCCCCCGGTGCCGTCAAGCTGTTGCGGAAAGGCAGTCCAATTATTGAGGAAAATATACAGGACACAATCGTTGAGATCCAGAAGAAGGCCAGACAGATCTGTGAGATCACTCGTGGTTCTGGCACTGTATATGAGGCCCCAGGCAATGAGCTTCAAAAAGCAGCAATGGCTCTTTCCTTAAGTAGCCTCTCCAGCATATCAAAAAATAGCTCAAGAGTTGTTTGGCAATTAAAGAAATTCTGCAAGCTGCTGCCAGAAGAAGATAAAAAACAATTCTGTGGAATTTTGGAAGAGATCGAACATGAGCCAGAGTTTCCAGAGAAGCTCGATAGAATTGTGACAGCATTATTGTGTCTTAGCCCAGTCCTCGAGGATAAATCTCCATCATTGGCAGATGTGGTCATCCTGACTGTCCTGCCTGAGGAATATGGAAGCATCCGGGATCGATTGTCCGAACCAGGCCCGCCGCCGGATATGGGAGATGTACCAAACCGCTATGCTTGGAAGTTCGGGAAGACCTTCTGCAAAAATCTCAATGCGGATTACAAAATAGCAGTGGGCATGATCGGCCGGGCCGGGACCACAGAAGGCGCTCTGGCGGCCGGAGAGGCAGTGCAGCTCTGGAGGCCAAAATATGTTCTCTTTTCTGGAATTGCCGGCGGTCTGCCCGACCCCAAAGAGATAGATTCTCGCCCCAGGCTGGGAGATGTTGTTGTTGCTGATATCATTTACGGCTATGAATATGGCAAACTGGAACGAGAGTTCAAGCCTCGGGCGAACTGGACTTACAGAACTGACCAGGCGCTGCTCAATAGCGCCATGGCCTATGCCTCCTCCGGCGGCTGGCGGGGGCTTATCAAGGCAGAGCCTCCTGGGGAATGCACGCCCCAGGTCGTCAGGGGCGAGATTGCATCGGGCGACCAGGTGGTAGACGATCCCACTAACGACTTCTTCGCCCAGGCTCTTGAAATGTGGCCAAAGATAAATGCTGTGGAGATGGAAGGAGCGGGGGCGGCAGCTGCCATAGAGCAGGCCAAAAGCTCTGGAATTTCTGCGAGCTTCATGATGATCCGGGGGATCTCAGATCTGCCCCGTGCCCAAGGGAAGAATAAAGGCAGAGAAGAGCGAGATGCCTGGAAGGCTTATGCATCCGATGTGGCTGCAGCCTTCGTAATGGGATGGATTGCCGACGGATTGCCCCGGCCGCCCTCCGCCTGAGAATTGCCCAAAAGCAGCTGAATATGAGCGGGCAATGGGTCTTTGCAGCATCGAAGAGCATGGAAGTCCAGCAGAGATCGAGCAATTGATCAATCGATCCGATCCAGCCATTTCATATGCCATTGCAAAAGATAAGGGCACACAGAGAAGAGAAACGATATCCTTGAGCTTGACCACAGAAAGCAGCAAAACCGGTTTTGGATTGGATATATTCTTCTGCCAATACCGCTTGATGTAAGATATATTTATAATATTAATATCATTAACATCATTAATATTATTAATATTATTAATAATATCTAATCGATGGTTGCATCGTCCATCTTTTGCATATTCATCGACATGAACGAATGATTTCAATTATCATGCTGACTTGAATGCCTGGAGATGAGGAATAGTGATGAAAATCCAATTCTTATCTCCAGATGTTCAGCCGGAGCAGCATCAACGCCATTTCGAGGCTATCGAATTCGATTTCCCATCACACATTATGCTTTCCAGCTAAAAAGAATTTTTTAAGGGGGAAAATGACACAAATCTCCCGAGCAATCAGGATATTATATCTGTCCGCCAACTTCTGGCCATGAGAGTTGGAATCGTGGTCTCCGATCGTAACGACTGGACAGCCAAAGCCCTGATGGCCTCCTTCTCCCGGCGGCACGCAAAAGCAGTCTTTCTTGATTTCTCATGGCTTGAAAGCAGCATCAACAGTGGCCTGGATCTCAGATGTGGCGGGGCAGATCTATTTAGTCTGGATGCATTGGTGGTCCGCGATCTGGGGAGGCGGGGGGCGGTCGATGTCTCCTTTCGCTTCGAGGCCCTGACTGCTCTGGCTGAGAAGGGAATTCCGATCATCAACCCCCCGGAGGCCATATCCGGGGCAGCAAACAAGTATGCCACCTCCAGAAGGCTGCATGAGGCATCAGTCCCCACCCCCAGAACTGTGGTCACCACCAGCCCGGATATCGCCGAGGAGGCCCTCCATTCCTTTAGGGTGGCTGTATCCAAGCCCCTTTTCGGCTACAAAGGCCGGGACATCATCCTCTTGAAGAGCAGCGAGCAGCAGGATATCGAGAGGCTGAGAGGGATAGTGGAGGCCTGCGGCCTGGTCTACCTGCAGGAGTTCATCGCCGTAACCTCCGACACCCCGCGCGACATCAGGGCCTTTGTGGTGGGCGGCAAGCTTCAAAGAGCAATATATCGCAATGCCCCACCAGGAGAATGGATCAGCAACCTGGCACAGGGCGGCAAGCCCACCCCCTGCCCTGAGACCCGGGAGCTGGAAGAGCTGGCTGTGAGATCTGCCCGTGCTGTTGGTGCTGTGTACTGCGGCGTTGACCTCCTGGAGGGCAGGGATGGCTTGATGGTGATCGAGGTGAACGGGACGCCATCCGGAAAAGGGATCCATGATGCCTGGGGGGTAGATGTGACAAAAGCAATAGCAGAGCATGTCTGCAGCATCCTGGGCGAGAGAGGGGGGTGATCTCATCAAAATGGTTATCTACGTGTCCTGCCAACTCAAGAAGTATGTTTACGATACTCACCGGTGCGCAGTTTGGTGATGAGGGAAAAGGCAAGATAATAGATCTGCTGGCAGAGAACTACGATATCATTGCTCGCTTCCAGGGCGGGGACAATGCTGGCCACACAGTGGTCGTGGGAGGGAAGAAGTACAAGCTCCATCTGGTTCCCAGCGGGGCGATCTTCGGCCGCAGGCTTCTGATCGGTCCCGGCGTCGTGCTAAACCCCCGCGTTCTTTGGAATGAGATTCAGACCCTGGAGTCAGAAGGGATCAGGGTCGATCTGGGAATTGACCCCAAGACGACGGTTATCATGCCTTATCACATCGAGCTGGACAGCCTGCGTGAGAAGGCAAGGGTGGAGAAGATCGGCACCACAAACCGCGGCATTGGATTCGCCTATGTGGACAAGATCGCTCGCGAGGAGGTCCAGGTGGGAGATCTGACCGATCCCGCTCTGCTGGAGGCCAAGCTCGATGAGATCGCCCCCGCCAAAGAGAAGGCCATTAAGGATATGGGCGGCGACCCCACTGTGGTCAGATATGCTCCCTACATCGATGAATATCTGGAGATTGGAAAGAAGCTGAAGGACAGGATCAGCGATGTCTCCCGAGAGATAAACATCGCCCTCCTGGAGGAGAAGAGCGTCCTTGCCGAGGGAGCACAAGGGGCATTCCTGGACGTCATCCACGGCACCCAGAAGTTCGTCACCTCCAGCTCTACCATTGCCGGAAGCGCCTGCACCAACCTGGGCGTGGGCCCGACAATGGTTGACAATGTGGTGGGGGTGGTCAAGGCCTACATCACAAGGGTGGGTGAGGGCCCCATGCCTACGGAGCTTCTCGATTCCATGGGAGAGCAGATGAGAGAGAAGGGCGCAGAGTACGGCACCACCACAGGGAGAGCACGCAGATGCGGCTGGTTTGATGCCGTCTTGGGCCTGAAGTCCATTTATCTGAACAGCTACACTGAGCTGGCCCTCACCAAGCTGGATGTGCTCACGGGAATCGATCCCATAAAGGTCTGTGTGAGCTATGATCTGGACGGCCAGATCATCGGCTATCCGCCTGAGAGCACAGCAGACCTCGCCCGGTGCAAGCCGGTCTACGAGGAGTCAGCCGGCTGGACTGAGGATATAACCGGGGTTGAGGAGTATGATGATCTGCCCGGGAATGCCCGCGATTATGTGGAGAAGCTGGAGGATCTGCTGGGAGTGGAGATCAGAGCAGTCTCTGTGGGACCGGGAAGGGAGCAGACCATCTTCCGGGATCTGGAGGAGGATTGAGAAGGGCTGCAGCGCACAGGCTCATAGACTCCGGACTGCGCGCGGCCATCCCGTCCTGCAGGGATGGGACATTCCTCAGACCGCGCGCTGCTGTTCTTCGGAGGGCGCAATTCTGTCAGCAGCAGCATTTCCTGCCTATTGAATTGAATTAGACATCATCGTACTCAGAAATTATAATATGCAGGTCCTATCGCATAGTAAATCTCTGCCGGAATCCCATTTATAAGTCCGCTCTTATCAGGTTCAGGCACCGCCATCACCATATTGCTCTGGTTCCAGCTGGCATCTATTTGGTGAACGGGCGTGATCATCCGACTGAAGGAGTAGGGAAGCTCCTGTTTGCTGCTCACCGGAGGCTTCTTCTCTGTCGTATTGCTGGCCCTCAGGATAGAGGTTATGCCCAGCCAGTCTTCGCTGAAGGGATCGGCTCGACTTAGATTGCTGCGATTATCAGGAACAGTCTTATTGCTCTTGATTGCCAGGTTGCCCTCCAGCCAATTGCGCCCAAACTCGCCGCCGACGCTCTGAATCCTATCTTTGCTGCCAGCAGCTGCCGCCACTGCCAGTGCAAGGAGCATGAGAATGAGCACTAAAAGAATGATCGAAACTCTCCTCATCACGATCGCCTCCTCGGATATCGCCGTCATATTCCTCTTAAGATCAGGATATGATATGATATGATGTGATATGATGTGATATGATGTGATGTGATATGATATGAGACATACCGCTTGATATATAAACCCGCCCTCTGCAATGTGGCCCGGACTGGCCAGAAGAGACGGAAAAAAGCTGAAAAAGGGAACAAGAGAGCAGGCCAGCCCCATCAATGAGAATAGATTTGGCTTGTGCAGCCAGCCGCCGGTTATCTCTCAACTCCTCAGCTGTAAGACAAATCACCTTTTGTTGTGCTCCTCCATCATATGAAACTTCAGCTCTTCCTTCGACTCAAATATCATGCGACAGATCTTGCATTTGAACTTGCCTTCTCTCTTTGATCCGGTGCCTTCCATTTAAACACCTCGAATCGAGGTACTTATTGAAATCATTGTTATTTCAGCTTTTTCCTATGGCTGCTCTTATGCAAAGCAAATGCTTATACTCAAACAAGGATGATTGGCAATACAAGAAGGTGGTTTTCATGGCAAAAAGGTACCAGTGCACTATCTGTGGATACATCTACGATCCCGAGAAAGGAGATCCGGACTCCGGCATCGCCCCCAACACCCCCTTTGAGGAGTTGCCGGAGAGTTGGACCTGTCCCCAATGCGGCGCACCCAAGAGCGACTTCGTAGAGCTCAAATGAACAGCAACCAGGAAGCTAGCAGGAGAGGAGAGATGACACTCATAAGAGAGATAAAACCGGGAATATTCTCCATCGGGGCGATAGATTGGGACCGCAGGCTCTTTGATGCCCTGATTCCCCTCCCCGATGGAACCAGCTATAACTCATACCTGATCCAGGGAAAGGAGAAGATCGCGCTCATCGATGCTGTGGATTCGACCAAGGCCGATGCGCTCATCGATAACCTGAATGCCCTGGGCATAGAGAAGATCGACTACATAATCGCCCAGCATGCAGAGCAGGATCACAGCGGAAGCCTGGGCCGGCTGGCGGAGCAATACCCAGACTCAAAAGTTGCCGGCTCAGCCAGATGTCTGGAGCTTCTGGTTGAGTTCGGACTGGGGGATAAAGAGAGAACACAGGAGCTTAAGGATGGCGATACAATCGACCTGGGAGGCAAGAGCCTGCAGATCATCTCTGCCCCCTGGGTCCACTGGCCTGATACCATACTGACCTATCTTGCCGCAGACCGAATGCTCTTCAGTTGTGATTTCTTGGGCTCGCATCTGGCTACCAGCGATCTTTATGCTGATGAGGCAGTGGTCTACAGGGCAGCAAAGAGGTATTATGCAGAGATCATGATGCCCTTCCGCCAGCACATCAAAAAGCATCTGGAGAGGATATCGAGCCTTGATATCGATATCATCGCCCCCAGCCATGGTCCCATCTATGCTCGACCGGAGTTCATATTGAAAGCCTATCGCGAATGGTCCTCGGATGAGGTCAAAAACCAGGTGGTCCTGCCTTTCGTCTCCATGCACGGATCGACAAAGGCCATGATCGACTACTTCGCAGACGCCCTGATCGCCAGGGGCATCGAGGTCAAGCGGTTCGATCTCACCAATAGCGATATTGGATCTTTAGCCGAGGCCCTGGTGGACGCTGCAACCGTGGTCATAGGCACGCCAACAATTCTCTCCGGTGCCCATCCCCTCGCCCTTTATGCCGCCATCCTGGCCAATGCCCTCCGGCCGAAGACCAGGTATGCATCCATAATTGGCTCATTCGGCTGGGGAGGGCGGATGCTGGAGCAGATCACTCAGACTATGCCCAACCTGAAGCTGCAGCTCTTCGATCCCGTGATAGCCAAGGGATATCCCAAGGAGGCCGATTTTCGCCGTCTGGACCAGCTGGCAGATGAGATTTTGGCCAAACACCGGGAGCTGATCCATTCTCAGAATGCGGCCAAGTAAAGATCAGAAATAACAAAATAGCAAATCCCACCCACCCCCCCGTCAAGATGAGATGAGATATGATCAGATAAAATTAGATATGATCAGATAAAATTAGATATGATCAGATAAAATTAGATATGATCAGATAAAATTAGATATGATCAGATAAAATTAGATATGATCAGATAAAATTAGATATGATCAGATAAAATTAGATATGATCAGACAAAATTAGATATGATCAGATAAAATTAGATATGATCAGATAAAATGAGATAAGATGGGATGACACGAAGGGATTCATTTGCAATTGGCTTTGGCTATGATAGCAGAATCGATGCTCATCTATATTCTCGTCCTCCTGCTGACGGGCATGGTGGTGGGATTTGCCTGTGGCATGCTGGGAGTGGGAGGTGGCTTTATAATGGTCCCGGTGCAGATCTGGGCTCTCACATCTATGGGGGTGGATCCGACTCTCTCCACCAGGGTGGCCTTTGGCACCTCTCTGGCCGTCATACTGCCCACATCGCTCTGTGGATGCCATGGCCATATCTGCCAGGGGGTTGTGCTCTGGCGCCAGGGTGTGACATTGGGCCTCTCTGGCCTGGTGGGAGCCTTACTGGGCGGAACCATCGCCGCCCATGCCCCAGGAGAGCTTCTCAGGATGATCTTCGGCCTTGTGATCCTGGCAGGAGCATTGCGAATGATCTTCGCTCGGGAGCTGAGGCGCAGCAGGCCCCAGGTGGTCGAGGGCCTCGTGCCTTATGTTCTATGGGGGACGGCAATCGGGCTGATCTCCGGCCTGGCGGGAATAGGAGGAGGGGTGATGCTCGTCCCCGCTATGGTGATTGCTATGGGCTTCACCATGTATCAGGCAGTGGGGACGTCGACTGTGGCCATTGCCTTCAACGCCATGGGAGGGACCATCTCCTATGCCATCAACGGCTGGGGGGTGGCAGGGCTTCCCGCTCACTGTGTGGGCTATATCGATCTGCTTCAATTCATCCTTCTGGCTGGAGCGAGCATGCTGACTGCCCATTGGGGTGCAAATGTCACCCATAAGATCTCAGAGCAGAAGCTGAAGAGGGTCTTTGTCGCCCTGATGATCATCATCGGCCTGAAGATGATGGGGCTATTCAATTGGATAGAATTTTAGGTTTTTGGGAATTATAAGAGCAGGCTCTATAAGAGCAGGTCCTATAAGGGCATTCCCCACATGGGATACCATTTAGCCATATCCTTCTCGATGGGCAGCTCCTTTTGCATCACCGCCTTCAGCCGGAACTCCATTGCCGTATCGCGTTGCTTGCCGGGCTTGGGCACAAAGGGATAGTATGATCCCAGCTTGAAGCTGTAGATCCAGTATGCAGTAACCTCTCCCTTGAATCTGTAGACTGCTGCCAGAAGCTGGGTTCCAAATCCCTGTTCCATAAGGATCTGGCAGATCATCTGGATATTGGTCACCAGGTCTTCGAAGTCCGGATCAGTCAGGACCACCCAGGCGTAGCCGTACTCATCCCTCTGGAAGCTGAACGATGTTCCAGTCTCCTTGAAGCTCAGACCGAGAAGACCCTCGATCTCCTTTCGGGCAGATTCATAATAAGAGGACTCCATGGGCTTGATGCATACCCCTGCCTGCTCATCCGGCACAAGGTCGAGGTTGGCCTCCATTGTAACACTGGCGGTGGAGATGGCAAAGAGCCGGTCGGTCTTGGCATCGGGAAGGCGGGTCTTTCCCAGGATAGAGTCCAAAAATCCCATATTCAGATCGCTCCGCTCTGCTCGATCCTCTGCAGAGCCTCTATCCTGGCCTCCAGAGTGGGATGGGTGGAGAAGAGGTTCATGAGGGATGAACGGGTGAGGGCAGGGACTATGAACAGGGCGCTGACCGGTCCCTCCACCCTTCTCAGATCCTCTGTGGGCACCTTAAAACCGCTTATCTTCATCAGGGCACTCACCAGGTTGGATGGCTGGCCGGTGATGATCGCTGCACCGCGGTCGGCAGCAAACTCCCGATATCTGGATAGGGCCTGGATGAGAATGAAGCTCAGAACCCACACCAGCAGGGAGACTATGAATACCACCACAAAGCTGCCCCCTGAGTCGCGATCGCGTCCTCCGCCTCCACCACCCATGAAAGGCAGATACCTTACCAGGAGCTGGGCGATGGAGGAGAGGAATGTGGCTATGGTCATGACCATCATATCCCTGTTCTTCACATGAGTCAGCTCATGGGCCAGGACCGCCTCCAGCTCGCTATGATTCAGCCTCTGCACTATGCCCGTGGTCACAGCCACCACTGCATTCTTCTGGTTTCTGCCCGTGGCGAAGGCATTCGGCATTGAGCTGTTCACCACGGCGATTTTGGGCATGGGCAGATCGGCGATGGCGCAGAGCCGGGAGACGATTTGATGAAGCTCGGGGGCCTCGCTCTCCGAGACTATTCTCGCACCCATGCTCGTCAGGATCATCCTATCGGAATAATAATACTGAAGGAGCATGAATCCGCCCATGATGATTATGATCACCATATTGCTGACGCCCTGGGAGACGAGAACTGCCAGAAACGCCAGGTAGAGGATCGCTAAAAGGAACATAGTAAGCAGCATTCTGGCTTCAAGCCCTCGATCAGCCTTCCATCTAATCATCTCCAATCCCACCTTTGACCTTGAAATAATGCTAAACCGATCAGCTATTAATTTGTCGCTACCTAGATATGGATCTTCTCATATAGATGAAGCTATATGCAAGTTATTGGAATTGAGTTGCGAATAGCAGAGGAGGATCTCTAATGGCACAGGCTAAAATAGGCGACACTGTAAAGGTGCACTACACAGGAAAGCTGGGCACGGGCGTTATATTCGATACATCAGAAGGATGTGATCCACTGGAATTTGAGATCGGATCAGGCGCATTTATCCCCGGCTTTGAAGAGGCGGTGATTGGGATGAGTCCGGGAGAGTCCAAGACGGTTCAGATACCTCCGGAAAAGGGCTATGGCAATTACCGGGAAGATCGGGCCATAACCATGGATAAAAAGGACTTTCCATCAGATCTGGTGCCTGTGGAAGGAATGAGCCTTGAGATCTGTATCTCCGATGGCAGCTATGTCCCCGCACAGGTTACCGATGTGACAGAGACCACAGTCACCCTGGATGCAAATCATCCCCTGGTCGAGCAGACGCTTTACTTCGATATCAAGCTGATAGAGATAACCCGGAGCAAGGAGCCATCGGGGAACGCAAATTAGATATATGTTAGGATGAGAAAGTAGGTAAAGATAATAATTCACTGCCGTTCCTGGTGGATGGCAGTAATTATGGACCTGGATGTGAACAGTTTGGCTGATCGTGCAGCAGTCTTTATCGATGGTGCTTATTTAACCAAGATTTTAGATGTCGATTTCGGGAAACCTAAGATCGACCTTGCCCGTTTTTCGGACATTCTCTGCGGCGAGTACGAGCGTCTTCGTACTTATTATTATAATTGTATGCCCTACCAGAGCAACCCCTCCACAGAGGAAGAGAGCCGCAGGTTTGCCTCCATGGACAAGTTCGTCTATACCCTGCGAAAGCTCCCCAGATTCGAGGTCAAGCTGGGCCGGCTGGGCTTGGTGGGAGGAGAATTTGTACAAAAGAGGGTGGATATAGCTCTGGCTGCCGATCTGGTCCGGCTGAGCTGTGGCCGGATGATAGGAAAAGCAGTGATAGTCACAGGGGACAGCGACTTTCTCCCCGCCATCGAGGCGGCAAAGGAGGCAGGGGTCCTGGTGACCCTCTTCTACTCAGAGAGCTCCATTCACGATGAACTCCTGTCTGCAGTGGACGAGAGAACTCCAATCGATCAGGATCTGATTGACCTGGTGGCAAGATAAAGAGACGAAGATATCATGATCGGTTTCTTTGATGTCCTGAAGGCGGCCGATCTCCTTAAGGATGAGGTCATTCGCACCCCACTGGTCTACTCCCCCACCTTCAGCAGAATGGCCAGTGCCGAGGTCTATCTGAAGCTGGAGAACCTGCAGATGGGCGGCTCGTTCAAGGTCAGGGGGGCCACATACAAGCTCCTGTCCCATCCGACTGAGATCCAGACCGGGGTCGTAGCAGCCTCAGTGGGAAACCATGCTCAGGGGGTGGCCCTGGCCGCCTGTTCTGCTGGTGTCCCGGCCACGATCATCATGCCCGTCTGGGCCTCGATCTCCAAGCAGGAGGCCACACGCGCTTATGGGGCAGAGGTGAGGCTGCAGGGCAGCAGCCTGGTGGAGAGCATAGATATCGGCCGGCGAATGGCTCAGGAGACGGACAGGATCTTCATTCATCCTTATGACGATGAGGAGATCATCGCCGGCCAGGGGACTGTGGGCCTGGAGATCCTGGAGGACCTGCCCCACACAGATCTCATCATAGTGCCAGTGGGTGGAGGGGGACTGATAGCGGGCGTTGCCCTGGCAGCCAAGGCCATCCGGCCGGAGGCGAGGGTGGTGGGGGTGCAGGCGGCATCCTGCCCCTCAGCAAAAAAGGCTCTGGAGCTTGGAAGGCCGGTGGAGATCCAGGCCGAGGAGCAGGGCTCGATCGCCGATGCCATCATGGTCACCCAGGTGGGCGAGGCCCCATTCCCGCTGCTGCAGAAGCTGGTGGACGATATCATTCTGGTGGACGATGATCAGATCGCCTCTGCAGTGCTCAGGCTTTTGGAACGCAAGCGCACTTTAGCGGAGGGGGCGGCTGCTGCCCCTCTGGCGGCGCTCGTCGGCGGATCGCTGCAGATCGAAGAGGGAAGCCGTATAGTGCTGGTGGTGAGCGGCGGCAATGTGGACAGCCTGCTCTTGGAGAGGATCATCGCTGCCGGCTTACGCCGGGATGGAAGACTGATGCATCTTTCCCTTTGCCTGAGGGATGCTCCCGGATCGTTGGCCCGCCTCCTGAGCCTGCTGGCCGGTCAGGAGGCCAATGTAGTGCACATCCATCATGCCCGAAATGAGAGCGGAGTGGCATTCAGCTACACCCGGGTGGACCTGGAGCTGGAGACAAGGGGTTTCGAGCATATAAGGGAGATCGAGAGGGCTCTGGAAGGAGCAGGATACAGATATAAAAAAGACCAGATATAAGAAGAGATCAGATATAAGAGATGGTTTGGGAGAGGATTCAATATGAGGAGCACAAATCACCTCCCGAAGGCGATTTTATCTTAAATGAATACCCCGCTGAGAGAACTCCGGCAGAGAGCTGAACGAGGGGATGTTGGGCGGCTAGATGCGGGATGGATGTAAAAAAAACAGCGCCGAGGGTGAGATTCGAACTCACGTGACCCTTGCGAGTCACCAGCTATCCAGGAGATGCTCACTCCAGGCTGGCGCCCTACCGCTAGACGACCTCGGCACAGGTTATGAACTTGGGATTTCATCGCTTTGCTTCTGCGCTTATCTCAGTGGAGCCGTCCCTCTCGGCCAGCTTCCACGCCTTCGGATAGGTGCCGGGCTCCATTATTACCCTTTCGGTCGCTGCCACGATTCCCGAACTTGAGACCAGCATCTCCTCACTGCTCAGCTCCGCTCTGGCAATGGCTACAGCTTCTCCTTTCAGTGTGAAGAGGACCACATCATCCCCCCGGCCGATCCCCGTCTCCAGGCTCAGAAGGCCTGGGACGGCCAGGGGCGCGCCGTGGCATATGGCATCCACAGCATTGTCCGCTATCTCCAGCCGGGGCAGATGCGCCAGGGCTGCCTCCACCGGCTGTATCACCCGGCGAAGCAGGCTCTCATCCCCTCTCTCTTTATAGGCCATCTGGGCATCCATGAGCTGGTGTAAGGTAGCCAGGGTATCATCCTCGCGAAAGGGGCCGGCCCGGGTCCGGCGCAGCTCCTCCATGTTCGCCCCCGTCCCCAGGGCGAGGCCGATATCGTAGCAGAGCTTCCTGATGTAGGTCCCCGCCTGGCAGCCCACCCTCATCAGAACATGCTGCTCCTCGATCTCCAGCACCTCCAGATAATAGATGGTCCTGGTACGCAACTCCTTGACTACGGAGGACTTCAGAGGGGGCTTTTGCAGTATGGGGCCCACAAACTGCCCGCAGACCTCGATGATGCGCCTTTTGGGCACTGGCTTGTGAACATGCATCAGACAGATGTACTCCTTTCCCGCCATGAGCAGAGTCTCCATGACCCGGGTCGCATCCCCCAGGAGAACGGGCAGGATGCCTGTCACCTTGGGATCGAGGGTGCCGCTGTGACCGGCCTTATCCACCTCTAAAATCCTCTTCACCCAGGCCACGATCTCATGGCTCGTCGGCCCGGAGGTCTTGTCCAGATTGATGGCCCCTAAACGAAGATGCATCTCCAGGCTCCTCTCCCGTGGGGAGGTGCCATAAGCAGGATCGGTCTTGCCTCTTCTCTTCATCAGGACCGACCTCGTTCTATCCACTGGAAGGATCTTGAGGCCGGACTGAGAATCTCTCCCCTTTCCCTCGCCGGTCAAGGGTTGGGATGATGAGCGGGCCGAAGCTATGGATGATCTCCGCCCGGACTTCTTCGATTGTCTGGAATATCTTGAGGGCGGCCGGGTGGCCCGATCTCCTGACAGCTCGCCCTTATCCTTTCTCGGCCTGTGAATCATGGAGACTGCAAGGCCCTCGCCGCCGCAAGAACGATGGCCAAGGTGCCCGCCTCATTGAACCTCCCCGTATCCACCACCAGATCGTAGACGTTAAGGTCATTGATATCTATGTTATAGTATTTCTTATACCTGCGGGCCTCGCTCTCCTCTCGCAGTCTGGTCTCCCGACAGGCATCCTCCAGGAGCTTTGACTCCCGCTTGGATATCCGTTCCGCCCGGATCCTCAGATCGGACTTCAAGAGGACCTTGAGCTCGGCGTCCAGAAGGTGGCCTGAAAGCCTTCCTTCGAAGACCCCCGCCCCCCCTTTGGCCAGGGCTCTTTGGGCATCATCGATCATATAATCGACCTCCGGCCCCTTCTCCGCCATGCGGTTCATATCCTTGACTGATATGTTCTTCTCGCTGGCGATCTTCCGGAACAGCTCCCCGGAATTGACCCAGGGCAGGCCGAGCTGGAGGGATAGGGCCCGGGCCAGGGTGGAGGTCCCCGTGCCCGGAGAGCCGCTGATGGTGATTATCATCTTCAGCTCATGCTCCCTATGTCCAGAGCCTTTCTGATGATCTGCGATACCGGCAGTGAGCAGACAAAATACCAGTAGAACCAGTAGAGGATCGGCCCCAGAACCATATCCTGAATATTATGAGGCCCCCAGAAGGGAAAGGTCATCATGATCCCGCCGGAGCTTTTTATGTAGAAATATATCCACATGAAGAGGGGGATGGATATGATGCCGATGTAGAGCATGGGCTTGAACTGCATCTGCATCATCTTCCCCTGCTCTGAGACCATCTTCATCTGCTCAGTCTGCAAGGACTGGATCTTGGCCTGGTCCCCTGCCAGCTGAGCTGCTCTCATATTGCTCTGCAGAGCCCTCATCTTCTCCTGCTGGCGGCGCATGAACTCCCAGTCCATGGTATACTTCTGAACCAGGCTGGCATAAAGGCCGGTTATGGCCGCCAGGATGAAGAGGATCACAGGGAAGGAGAGCCCCGTCTGGGGCAACCACCCCAAAATGTGATCCATGGCCTGTCCCAACAGGCTTCTGTAATCCTCGACCATCACTCCAAAAAAAAGGAGTATGCCCGCGATCAGAGCCACTCGATCCAGCGAACTGGACATGGATTGCTTCATGCGGAAGCTCCAAAGAACTTCTGCATCATCGGGTACATCTCCTGGATCTGCTCGCTGGCTATCTGCTCGTAGAGCCGGTAGACGATGCTCACTGCAAGCAACAGGCCGGTACCGCCTGCCCCGCCCAGGGTTCCCAGAAGGCTGGCAACCAGTGTCAAGACCCCAATGATCACGCCGCCGATCACAGTCACCTTTGGAATATACCGTTCCATCAGCCTCTCGATTGATGCCGGGTTCCTTCTGTAGCCGGGAACCTGCAGTCCAGAGTTATGGATCTTGGCAGCGACGCTCTTGGGTCCCATTCCAGTGGTCTCAATCCAGAATATGGCGAACAGAATGCCGCCGAGGATCAGGAAGACGGAATCTGTGAGAACGTGCAAGAGGATCTGCCAGCCGGCGATGGGCGAGAAGCCAAGCTCAGTCATCCCCGCAGTGGATGTTGTCACCATGCTGGGAATCCAGTCGCCCGGCCCTCCTATGGGCGAGAGGTAATACATGAGCCCTGATACCGGCTGAGGCGAATGTCCGCTGATGGCAGCGCCGGTGGCAGCATCGAACTGGGAACGAGATATGAAATTGCCCAGGAGGCTGGAGTAGCCGGTATAGACTGTGGTCACTCCCTCGCCGGTCACAGTGGCTGTGGAGACCGTTCCCAGCCTTGAGGCCAGCAATGCCCCCAGCATCTCGATATTGGCCTGAATGGCCCTCACCAGGATCATGGGAAGGACTGATGCATAGACCAGCTTCACCGGGAAGCGGCCTCTGGCACCCCGCACCCGGCTGTGAGCCAGCGGGATCTCGATTCTGGTGGACTCCACCAAGACGACCAGCAATATGATCAGAATGGTGGATATCAGGGCCAGGATCCCGCCGGTGATCATGATGAATCTCAGCCCCTCAGAGGTGAAGAGGGTATCAAAGCTGATAAGCTGCAGCCTGATGATGTCAATCCACTTGGGGATGATGCCCACTGCTAACCCGGCATCGCCCCGGGCCGGATTGATCAGACCAGTGACCAACTGCTGGCTTATTCCCGCCACGATGAAGAGGCCCACACCCGATCCCACGCCCCATTTGGAGACGACCTCATCCATATAGACGATAAGAGATCCACCAATAAAAACCTGAATAAATATCAAGAAAGATATAACGCCTAAGGAGACGCCCAGAGCATTCGCTACCCCTGCATCGGGCAGAAGATAGCCGCCCAAGACCTGAGGCAGCCCCTCCACTGCAACCATCACAAAGACCAGAGCCTTCTGAGTGCCCTGATAGATGGCCTGATCGCGGGGATCGCTCAGGTTGAGCTTGATGATATCAGAGCCCACCAGAAGCTGGAGCACAATGGATGCAGTAACGATGGGACCGATGCCCAAGAGCATCATCGACCCGAAGGATCCGGCGAAGAAGGCACGATAAGAGCTGAAAAGGTCTATGGATGCTGCTGAAAGCCCAAAGAGGGGTATATTTCCGAGTATGAAGTACAGGAGCAATATAGCCAGTGTCCAGCTCAGCTTTTTCTTAAAATGGACATGCCCTGTGGGCCGCTCCACAGAGGGGAGCCGGCGCACAAAGGGCTCTATCGCATAAAAGAAACTTTGCTGGTTCATACAACTACTGCCTGACCACCAGCAGCCTCGATCTTGCTCTTAGCCTTGGCGGAGAATCCCAGAGCCTTAACCTCCAGCCTCCGGGATATCCTGCCCCGACCGAGAACCTTAAATTCATTGATCTCAACCCTGCCATCCGGCCCGGCGAGCTGGTCCAGCTCATCGACATTAACCGTGTCCACCCTCTCAGCCAGAGGCAGGCGGACGAATCCATGCTTGCCCATGTCGGTGCCGAGAAGGATTGATCGCATGAAGTGATGCTTGCACTTGCCTGCATCTCCACGGCCGCCACGGCTCCCGCCTCCGCGCATGTTCTTGTGCTTGCCGTGGTAGGTTCTATGACCTCTCTTCTCTTTGGTCTTTGGTCTAACCATTTTCTCTACCTCATCCTCTTGATAAGATCCGTCAAATCCGGATGAAATCCCAGATCTCCGCCCTGTTGAACGGTCTTCTTGGTGGTTCTAAGGCCCTTCCGAGCAGGATGCAGCCTGAATATGGGCTTGATTTGCAGATCTTTCAGACTGGCTGATCCGGAGTTGATGGCTTTAGCCAGTTCCATAAAAGATGAGTAAGGTGTATTCCCCTTTAAATACTGCTCTGTCAGGCGCCGATTAGCGCTCAGTCTGCCCCTTCTCTCTAAGAGCATGGCCAGAGTACTATCATCTATCTTCCCCCAGGCCACATAATCCTTCACCTTCTGGATCATGCCCCGGTAATGGGGGTCTTCTTTGACCACTACGCAGTGATTGACCCGATGGATATGGAGCATCGCCAGGGTGTCCTTGATCTCCGGCCTGAGGTTCACCTCCCCTCTCAATCTCACTATGGCAAACATCTTCAGGCCCTCACAGTTATGGTATTGACGAGTGCATTGTATGTCGCTTTAGCGAAGTTGATGGTGGTTCTGGTGGAGCCCGCAGTCCTGGTCCAGACATCCTTGATCCCAGCCATATCCATGACCTTCTTGCTGGTATCTCCGGCTGCAATACCCAGGCCGCGCGGCGCAGGAATGAGCACTACCCGGACGCTTCCGGACTCGCCCACCACCTGATAGGGCACAGTATGAGGCTGGCCACAGCCACATTCCCAGCTTCCGCAGCCCCGGTTCACCTTCATGACGTTTCTCTTGGCATCATCGATGCCCTTCTTGATGGCTCTTCCCACCTGGACATCCTTTCCCTCGCCCAGGCCGATATAGCCATCTCTATTGCCCACAATGACTGTGGTTCTGAACTTGACCCTTCTTCCCGAGTCCGTCATCCTCTGAACCATGTTGATATCCAGAACCTCATCCTCGAGCCCTGGTATGAGCGCATCTATCAGTCCCGCCTCTTTAATGGGCAGACCGGATGCAATGGCCTCATCGAAAGTGGTTACCTGCCCCTCATAGACCAGCTTTCCCAGCCTGGTCGTGGGGATCCACTCCTCCTGGTAGAAATCCCGTTTCTTCTTCTGATCCATACACTCACCCCAGTATCTTCTCCTTTGCAGCCTCGAACTGGGCTACAATCTCATTCCCGGTGTGGCTCTTTATGTGCTCGCCCCGTATCCTCTCCTCATCGGGAAAGATCTCAGGGCTGTGAGGCACATCTACTCCCGCATCTACTACCCCTTTGATGGCGGCGTAGATCCGGTTTCCTTTGGTTGAGGCATGCAGTCCGATGTCTGCTATTCCCCCCTCTGCTCCCAGGGCCAGCATCCTCTTTCCGAAGAGCAGTCCCGTCAAGTATGCTGCAGGCAGATTGCCAACAGCAGAGGAGAAGCCGAAATCCCTCAGCTCGCGGGAGTTCACCGTCAGCAAGGTCTTGTCCCCCTCCAGCTCCGCTACCACCAGCTGAAGAGTGGTGCTGGCATTGCTCTTCCTGACCACAACTCTCGGTCTCTTGGATAACAGCAGCTTATATCTGATGTGATAGTCGGTCTTGCCCTCTTTTCTTCTGCGCAGGGGGACTTTATACCGCGGTCCGGTTGCCAAGTCACTCACCCCGGGCAAGGCCCTTGGCCTTTATGTAAGAGTTCATATGTGCTATGCTCCTGTACTCGCCGCCCTTGGATTTACGATAGAGCAAGCGGTAAGAATGTCGGTCAATCTGGCCGGAATCACGCAGCTCCCTGAGCCTCTTTCGCAGAGCCCTGATCTTGGTCATCCACTGTTCCTTGCGTGGGCTGCGAGCGCCCTTGGCGCCTCTTCTGCGTCCAACACCCTTGCAGTGGCCGTAGGCTCTCTTGGCATTCTTGGCCCTGATCCTTCCCCGGCTGTTGCCCTTCTTGGGCTTGGCCTTTATATTACCCTCTTGGATCTGGGCGCGGATATCCTCCCGGGTGATGGCATCTCCCAGGAGGCCGGCTACCTCGGGATCGGGATTGATCCAGACCCGGCTCTCGCCAATATTCAACTCGGATGCTGCCAGCCTCCGCTGGGTGGTAAATCCTGACATGCTCAGGCCCCTCCTTTGGGATTGAGGACCTTAAGCCCCATCCTCTCCGCCTCTGCCTGGATGTCCAGGCGCTTTTTCATCCCCACAGAGGAGGCAATGCGCACTGCACAGCCCTGAGCGGCTGCCAGTTCTGCCACGTTGTTGACCAGAACCTCAGCCAGCCCGCAGGGATGATGCCCTCGAACGGCCTTCGGGCTTCCGAACCCGGGTTTGACCAGCTTGCCCTTGGCAGCAATATGCTTTCTGAGCTTATTGTGCAGGCCGCGGGGCTTTCGCCAGCTTGTGCCAAGCTTCTTCTTTTTATGTGAATCATGAAAGTTGAACTCGGGCTTCTTGGACTTCTGCCTGGTTCTGACTCTTAGCAATCTCTCTGCCATCCGAATTCACCTCTTGTCTGTCAGATATATCCCATCCTGGAATACCCTGACATCGAAGCCATGCACCCTGGTCGCCTGTTCGATATTGGCCATGGTCTGGCCAACATTCTCCTTGTCGATGCCTGTAATCACGACTTCGTCTTTTCCTACCTCGACCCTGGTTCCCGGCAGAACCCGAGCAGATCGGGGCTTCCTCTCGCCGAGGAAGTTGTTTATGATCAGCTCATCGGAAGCTGCCTTGAGCTGGATGGGGAAGTGGGAGTACACGACCTTCATCCTGTACTCAAATCCATTTGTGACGCCGACAATCATATTGTGTATGTGCGAGGCCAGCGTTCCCACCATTGCCCTGTGGCGCTTGCGATCGACCCTGGAATTAACAACCACCTGAAGATCCTCTTTGCGGATCTCCAGGTCGGGATAAGAGAGTCTCCGGGACAGCTCGCCCTTCGGTCCCTTCACTGTGACGACATTCCTGTCCACAGAGACTGTAACTCCTTCCGGGATCTCTACCTGTCGCGCAATCTCTTTGACCATCAGACCACCTAATATACATACGCCAGGAGCTGCCCGCCCAGGGACTGGGCTCTGGCATCAGAGTGGGCCATGACCCCTTTGTTGGTGCTCAGTATCAGCACCCCGAAGTTCTTGGCGGGGAGGAACCTCTTCTCCCACTTCTCCATCTCTGTAGCCTTGGTGGAGAACCGCGGCTTGATGACACCACAGCGGTTGATTCTCCCCAGGAGCTTCACCCGGAACATTCCTGACTTTCCATCATCAATAAACTCAAACTCACCGATGTATCCCCTATCCGCCATGACCTTCAGAGCCCTTCCTATGACCTTGGAGGCGGGATGGATGATGCATTCCGGCTTGCCTACGCTCTCCGCATTCTTTATTACGGACATCGCATCGGCCAGTGGATCCAATAACACTGCAACCACCTACGAATACTTTTCAAATCCCATTTCAGGGGCGATCTCTCGGAAGCACTGACGGCACAGGTAAATCCCGTACTTTCTCACCAGGCCGTTCTTGCGGCGGCAACGCCTGCAAACGTTTGCTCCCCTTCCATAGACCTTCTTGCCTTTCTTCATGCTGCCTCCAAGACCTCAACGCCGAACTTCTTCTTGACGAACTCCACAGTATCATCCTGGCTCAGCCTCTGTCTGACCGGAAGCTTCTTTTTGGCTATCCTTCTCCGGGCTATTCTGTAGCCGGCCCTCTTCAGGGCCACGGAGATGTCCATGCCGAATATCCCGATCTCCGGGTCGTATCTCATGCCAGGAAAGTCGGTGTGCTCCTCGATGCCAAAGGAGAAGTTGCCCTGCTGATCGAACTGGCTCTTCCTCAGGCTATTGCCTGCCGCTTTGAGGGCAAGGAGCAGAAAGTCCTCTGCTGCTTTGCCCCTCAGGGTCAGCTTGGCGCCAATGGGCTCCTTCTTCTTTATATTGAACGTGGGCAGAGTCTTCTTGGCCATTGACCGGACGGGCTGCTGGTTGGTGATCGCCTTCATGATCGTCTCGGCGTTCACCAGCCTCTGACCGCTCTCTCCTACCCCCACATGCACGACCACCTTGTCGATGTGGGGTTCGAGCATCGCATTCATCTGGTTGCCCCCAGCTTGATGACCGGGCTTTCTGTTCCGATCATGTAGACGTACCTCTCGATGGTCTCAAACTCCTCATCCCCCGATATTATAACCCGGTTGGGCTGAGAGCTCCTCACCTTGATGATATCCTTGATCTTCCCCATCTGGCCGCTGTGCTTCCCGCCCACGACCATGGCCAGGTTGCCGACCTTGAACTCGATCCTCTCATCGATATCCTTTTCCGGTATGGATAAAACCAGGGAGTCGCCCACCTTATACTCGCCTTCCGCCAGCTTATTCGAGCCATCGGAGAGGTTGAGCTGCTGCTTGCTGCCCTTCAGGATGGTCTTGTTCTCGATCCGGGCCAGCTTTCTCGCCTCTCCCGGCTCAAGAAGGCTCAGATAGAACATCCCCTTCTCATCCTTCAGCATCCTGTACTGCTGACCGAGGAGGGGCAGGCCTATGACATCGAATATCCCTACGGGGAGCTTGTGGTCCTTCTGGGCTTTGCCGTCCACCAGGACCTTGCCCTCATAAAGAATCCTCTTGGCCTCGCGGGCATTGTCCACCAGCTTCAGCATATCTCTGACCACCATCAAGAGAGGCATGCTCTCTGTAGATGAATGAGGGCCTGGTCTGCTCTTGGGGACCCATACGCTGGTCTTTCTGGCTACTGGCCAGCTGACGGGGATGGTCAATCTCTTCTTATGCAGGCTCAAGCAGATCGCCTCTCGAAGATCTTCTCCCTCTCAGCATCCTCAAGCTCCAGCTTGACGATTATCACATTAGAGGGGTGAATGGTTCTCGGTACCTCTGTTCCATCAGCACGGTAGTTGCTCACTCCCGCCACCTTGATGGTGCATCTCTTGATGTCCACATCCTCGACTGCACCCTCTGTTCCGGCATGATCTCCACGCACCACCTTAACTGTATCGCCCTTGCGAATCTGAGCACTGCGCTTTTTCAGCTCCTCCCGCAGGGCCCGGCTCAGGGGGGCGTGCATGTATTTCTGCCGCCTGTGCAGCGGTGCAGTGTACCTCTCTTTCCGCTGCTTTCTGGGCTGTTTTGTAATCATAGAATCATCACACAATTATGGATGCTGCAGAGGCGATCTTGCTGAACCTCTCCGCCACCTCTCGGGCTACAGGTCCCTTGACCTCTGAGCCCTTGGGTACGCCCTCATCGTCCACTATGACGGCGGCATTATCCTCGAACTTCACTCTGAGGCCATCGGGCCTGCGATACTCCTTTCTCTGGCGGATGATGACAGCCTTGAGTATCTGCTTTCTCATCTCAGGAGTTCCCTTTTTGACCGAGACTATCACCATGTCCCCGATTCCTGCGCAGGGCTGTCTATTTTTCACGCCCCGGTAATTCTTTACCGAGATAACGCGTAGCATCCGCGCACCTGTATTGTCTACACAATCCAGGTATGCGCCAGCGTTGATCGCCCTTGGGATCTTGGCCTTCTGTCCTCTCATTTCAAGACCTCCACTACCACATAGGATTTTGTCTTGGAGAGGGGCCGACACTCAGCTATTTTGACACGATCTCCTGCCTTGGCTTCAAGGCATGGAGGATTGTGCGCATGGATCTTGGACTGCCTCTTCTCAAATCGTTCATACTTCGCTGCTTTCTTCTCAAACTTGCGCATAACTACCACGGTGTTATCCATCTTATCGCTGACCACAGTGCAGCTGAAGACCTGGCCGCGAACGGGAAGGGTACCGTGGAAGGGACACTTGGGATCGTCGCACTCTTTTTCCGGTGGTGCTACGTCCAGTCCGATATCCCTCATAACTTCCACCTCGTCCTCTGCATTCTCTTGCTTATTCTGTTCTCAGGCTGCGAGATCAAAACCGAGCCCGCGACCCTCGCCCTCTGCCCGTCGGGCAGGGTGAAGGTCAGGCTGGCATTCTTTTTTGGAATGCGCAAGACCTTGCTCTCCGCCTCCAAAAGGAATGTGTTCCTGGTCTCGTCCACAATCCTTCCTCTAAGCCCAACGATACCCGGCTCGCTGCTCGACTCGACCAGAACATCCAGGCCGATAAGCTCGTGCCTCGCCAGGTTCGAGGGGATGAGTCTCACTCTCTTCGCTCCGCCTTGACCGTCTCGATCCGGGCTATCGTCCGGCGGATATCTCTGATCCTCCCCGGCTTCTCCGGGGCACCACCGGCAGTGACGACTCCTCTCTCGCGGATGAGCTCATTTTTGAGCTTATTTAGCTCCTCGGATATCTCTTCCGCGTTCATGTTTCTGATCTCATCGATCTTGAATATCGCCATTTGAATCACTCATCCCTGGTGGCGGGCGCGCTGTCATCCCCCTCTTCTATGAGGGAAGCCTCCTCTGCTGTATCCTGGGGCAGGGGTTGCTCCTCCAGGGGTTCAGGCATGACATTGGCCGCTTCAGGCTCCGGCTCCAGGAGCTGATCCAGCTCGCTCTTCTTCTCTTCTACGGGCGCTGGTGCTGGCGCCGGGGAAGGGGCCGGGACAGACGGTGGTGCCGGCTCTGTTACTGATGGAGGAGCCTCAATCTGGAAGTCGTCTGGCAGCCGGACATCAGGCGGGATGATCCTCACCTGGCAGCCTATCACTCCCAGCTTCTTCACCGCCACAGAGTAGCCTCTATCCACGAGCTCGATGGCCGGTTTGCCGGAGTGCTTGATGTAGCCGGCGATGAACTTCTCTGTTCTGGAGCGGGGACCGGTCAGCTTGCCGCTGATAACGATCTCGCAGCCAAGAGCCCCGGCATCCATCACCCTTCGCATCATGGACTGGCCCGCCTTGCGGAAATACCAGCCCCGCTCCAGGGATGAAGCCAGGCGGTTGGCCACCACTCTGCCGTTCAGGTCGCCCCGGCCCACATCCTGCACATCAATCTGGGGATTGTCCAGGCGGAATCTGCGATCCAGGTCCCGGGTTATCTTGCGGATAAGTTTGCCTCCTTTGCCTATGACCATCCCCGGCTTCTCTGCATAGACGGTGATCTGAGTCCCCATGGGGGTGCGGTTCATCTGCATGCCGCCATATCCCGCCCTCTCCAGCTCTTCTGCCAGAAACTCATTGACCAGGGCCTTGGTTATGCCCTCGGCCACGAACTTCTTCTCAACGGACATCAGCTCTTCACCTCGGTCAAGACCATCTCCACGCTCACCGTCTGAGTGTTCTTGGGAGTGGCTCTTCCCATAGCCCGGGGCATCCAGCCCTGAATGGTTCTGCCCTTGAGGGTGCCGGCATGGTAGATCCTCAATTTATCAGGCTCCATGCCCTTGTACTCGCCATTGGCGATGGCATTATCCAGGACCTTCAGCACCTCTCTCGCTGCCTTCTCAGGGTACCGGCCTGCATCCCAGCCCACTAAGCCGCGCTTATGGGCCACATTCTTATTGTATCTCCTGAAGGGAACAGGCCTTCTCAATGCGATCACATCCTTCAGATAGGCACGGGCCAGGTTGGCCCTCATGCCTCTTAGCGTTCTGCAGATCTCACGGGCATGCTTAGGTGAGATGTGAAGCTCCATCCCCATGGCCCTTGATGAGCGTCCTGCAGGCGTAAGCGAATAGTTCAATCTGCCCAATCTCACACCTCACTTCAGCGGCACATACTTGCTTGATCTGGTAGCGCCCACCCCTGCGGCTCCGTGCTGGACGCGACCGCGCGTCATAGCGAACTCACCGAAGAAGTGTCCAACCATCTCGGGAATGACCTCTACCCTCTCAAAGCTCTTGCCGTTATAGATCTCGATCTTCTTGCCCACCATATCAGGGAGGATTATCATGTTCCTGATATGGGTTCGGACTGAGTCTTTGTTCTTCAGGTTAGCCAGGAGCTTCTTGTTCTCCTTGGCAATTCCTCTCTTGATCGATCTGCGCTGCCGCGCTGGAAACAGCCCGGCAAGCTCCTCTATGCTCAACTTGGCGAGGTCGGCCATCTTCCGACCCCGATACAAGAACTCTTCCTTCCTTTTTGGAAGCTTGGATCCTGCTTTCTTAGCCAAAATAATCACCTAGCGCTTACCGGTTCTTCGTGCAGCGATTGATCCCACCTTTCTGCCAGGGGATGTGTTCCTGCTCACCGTCTTTGGCCTGCCAGGATGCTGCCATCCGCCGCCGCCGAAGGGATGGTCTACTGCATTCATTGCCACGCCTCTGACCACAGGCCATTTCTTGGGCCTGGATTGGAACTTATAGAAGCTCTTGCCCGCCTTGACCAGGGGCTTGTCCAGGCGGCCGCCCCCGGCTACCACGCCAATGGTTGCCATACACTTCGGGTTGAGCCATTTCATCTCCCCGCTAGGGAGCTGGACCACTGTCTTGCCCACATCATGAGCCACGAGGATGGCACAGACCCCGGAGGAACGGGCGAACTGACCTCCATGCCCGGGCTGCGACTCGACATTGCAGATCGGTATGCCTTCAGGTATCTCCGACAGGGGGAGGGTATTTCCAGGCTCGATCGGTGCAGATATGCCGCAGGCTATCTCCTGGCCGATATAGATCCCCTCGGGCACCAGGATGTATCTCATCTCGCCGCTGTTCAAGGCCACCAGGGCCACGGGAGCAGTTCGAGCCGGGTCTCGCATAATATCCTGTACGATGCCCTTGACGGTCTCGTCGTGGTCTCTTTTCAGGTGTTTGATTTCTGCTCTGTACCGGTGAGAAGGTGCCCTGTACCTGGGACCTCCTGCGCCTCTATTCTGCGATATGATTCGATGTCCCATTGTATTCCACCTACAGCAGCCCCAGTCTGGTGGCCAATTCGTTCGCGCTGCCCTCTTTGGCCAGCTTAACTACTGCCTTCTTCTCCCCCTGAGAGGTGATCATGGTCCTGACTGCCAGGACATTGATATCATAAAGATCCTCCAGGGCCTTCTTGATCTGAGGCTTGGTGGCATTGATGTTCACCAGGAACTCCAGGGTGTCGTCGGCATCGATCATGCTGGTGACCTTTTCAGTAACATAAGGGCTCTTGATAATCATTGATTTGCCTCCGGGGAGCCTCTCTCAGCCAGCCTCTCCAGGGACGACTCCGTCCAGATGGTGAGTCTGCCGGCTTTGGTTCCAGGGGCGAGCAGCTCAGCGTTCAGCCTATCCACAGTGACGAAGTCGACACCGGGAAGATTACGGGCTGCCTTTCCCAGACCTGCATCGTTTCCAGCGACGATGAGCAGGCTCTTTCTGCCTTTATACTTCCTTCCTCGCAGCTTTCCCTTGCCGGCGCGGATGTGTCTTCCGGCTTTGGCCCTGAGGACATCATCCCAAAGGCCTGCTGCCACCAGGAACTTGATGATATCCGAGGTCTTGTTGAGGGACTCAAGATCATTCTTGGCCACCACCGGCAGCTCGCGGGAGAACCTGTGCCCCCGGGCCTCGACCAGAGCGGCAGATGCCGTAGCGGCAATGGCCGAGCGGATGGCTTTTCTTCTCTCCTTTCGGTTGACCTTCTCGCTGTAGACGGCATTTGGCTGTGGTGCATGCGACCGCCGGCCTCCCACGGCCATGGGAATGCCTGCAGCTCTCCTGCCATTCTTAAGCCTGGGAACCCGGGAGGTGCCATGCCCCGTGCCCCAGGATACAGCAGAGGTGTTCATGCCGGCATAAAAGTGCGGTCCGTAAGCCTGAAGTCTGTTGGCCTGGGCTGCCAGGACAGTCCTCTTGATGATGTCCGGGCGGTACTCCTCCTGGAAGACCGCTGGCAGCTCGACCTCGCCTGCTGCATTTCCCGATAGATCAATTACATTGGCCTTCATTCTCTAGACCCCCTGTTGGGATTGCTGGCTCACATGGAGAAGCTCGGGAGCTTTCACGAAGTTCTTTCCCGGCCTTATGGCATGTCTCATCCGCACCAGCCTCTTGATGGGGCCGGGGACGCTTCCCTTGATCAGGACGTACTGATTTCTGACCATGCCATAGCCGGGGAATCCTCCCTCCGGGGTGATCTTCGATCCGTCGGCGCCGATGAACATCAGCCTCTTGTTATATTCTGTCCTCTGCTGGTAGCCCATCTGACCGAGCTGGGGAACGCGCCAGCTTATATGGGATGGATTCCAGGGACCCAGGTTGCCCACATGGCGGAGCTTGCCCGTCCTGGCGTGCTTTCTCTTGGCCAGGGCGATTCCCCAGCGCTTGACCGGTCCCTGGGTGCCCTTGCCCTTGGTGATGGCTGAGGTGTCCACCAGGTCCCCCAGCTCAAAGACGCTGGAGACCGGAATCTGCTGGCCGAGAAGGGATTGGGCATAAGAGAGCCTGTCGCTCATTGAGCCGCCATTGATTGGCATCTCCATGATCTCGGGAACCTTCTTGGGAATCCCGGATACAAGGGAGGGATTGGTGTGCACCAGGACGCGGACATCGGCGATCTCCTCGCCCAGAGCGGCCAGATCCCCGGGAGCTGTTCCGCGGGTCTTCTTGGGGATGGTCATCGCCCGGGAGAGCTCAGGGCCCAGGTTCTCTGCCCAGAGCTCGCCTGCCGGCCTCAGGCCGCCATTATAGCTCTCGTAGGCGCGCACGGCCACCACATTCATGGGAGGAACCTCAAGAACAGTAACGGGCGTGCTGATCTCCATGCCCTCGGTGAGGCTGCGCGGTCGGTCATCTATCATCATGACATGGGTCATGCCTGCTTTATAGCCGGCGAAGCCTGCTATCCTGGCCTTCTCCTCCTCAGGCCAGCTTCTGATTCTGGGGACCTCGCTCTTGGCCCTCTTTCTCGGGCTGTAGGCCAGCGAACCTCTTCTAGGTCGGTGTATTTTTGCCATTTAGTCCTCCAAACTCACCAGGTTGAGAAGGGCGAGGGTGGCGAAGACTGCTTCCTCCACCCGGACGGTCTCAGTTCCCTGATGGGGAATGGTGTTGAACATTTCATACCTTTTCATTGACTCTTCACTCAAGAACGCATCCACGCCTCGTGCCGGTGAGCCGAAGGCCACCACAAGGTCGCGCTTTTGGCCCGACCGGCCCAGATTCAAGAGTACCTGGGGCGTCGCCGGCTGGCCATCTCTGGAGGCGAGAACGATTCGGGCATCTTTCAGTGATGCCAGGTAGCTCTCCAGGCTATCCACTACCTCGATCTCATAACCCCAGTAATGGGGAATATCCTTCTGTTCCACAGGCTCAGCGGCGAGCGGTTCCTGCGAAAAGATTCTGACACTCAGGCGCTGCCCTACCGGGAACTCTTCTCCGGTGTGAAGGGGAATTGGGCGATTGATTCCAATTTCCACCCAGGCGCCGCCATCAGATCCGACGCTTTCAACGACTGCTCCGACGCGATACTCGCCAATCTTGAGCGATTCTGATCTTGAGTTGATGGGGTGATGGGCTGTGCGCAGCGGGGGCAGCATTCCCACATGACGGAGCTCCTCCCGGCGGGGGATGAGCATCTTTCTCAGATATTGAGGGGTTTCCATGTAGCGCAGAACAAGGGATATGAACCGGGAATCATTGAACTCAGGGTCCCGGTATATCACTATCCTGCTCACGCGGAAGACTGCTGCTGCCCTTGCGATCTGGCCAACTTTGAGGGTGTTGACACGCATATCCCTGCTCTCCATAGTGAGAGAGGACGGGATAAGGATGGCTCTCTCGCAGCGTCCAGTCATCAGGTTTTCCTTCCTCACAAGAGAGTAGGTATATAAAAAGGTTTGGAAGGGAGAGAACTGGCGGGGAGTCGACTACAGATAACGGATTTTAACCACAAAGAGGACAAAGAGCAGAAAAGACTGGCAAAGGTCGCCGCCTCCCATGGGAAAAGCGCAAAGAACCCACTCCCACCGCCCTTCACCCTGGCTGGAACTTGGGCCTTCGGACCCATGAGCTCTCTAATAGCCCTCCTCCCGGAGGAGATGATCCAGCTTCTCTGTGCAGTTCCAGGTTAAGATGAGCTGGGCCAGGCCAATGGCATTGACATACTCCTCCCTTCTGTCGCTTATCATGCCATCCGTCCCCAGCGCCTCGCCCAGCCTCTTCTCCAGCTCGGATATCATGGACTGATGAATCTCCCCATCCATGGTCATGATCCCCACCCTCTTTCCATAGTAGTCGTCCCTCTGAAACTCAATGGAGAACTCATGCTCCGAGCGGCGCAGTATCTTGGAGAGATCTATGCTCATTCCCACCTCCGGGACGGGATGCTCCAGGATCTTCATGATCAGCCGCACTGAATAGCAGTCCGGGGCGGTGGACTCTGAATCAAGAAGCGAGGGATGAAAGCGGGTTTCCTGAATCTTGATCACAATCTCGGCATAGATCTTCTGCACATCCACATAGAGCTTGTAGTCCGGCTCGCGCTGCAGAATCTCTGCCATCACTGCAGCCGCCTCATAGCCCCGCTCCCCCACATCCCTCCGGATCTTCCAGAGCCTTTTCACCGACCGGGAAGGGTCCACGAATATCTTGAAGTCGATCTGCCTTCTCAGCCGCTCGGTATAGAGGGGATGAAGCCCTTCCACGATGATCACCGGCGCCGGGCCGAAGGGCACCGTCCCTGCGATCTCTCCTGTGCGGTGGTCGTAGACTGGTTTGTCTATCCTCTCATTGCCCCGCAGGGCCTCCAGATGCTCTGCCAGGAGGTCGAACTGATTGGCCTCCGGATGGAGGGGGGTGATGCCCCTCTCCTTTCTCTGCCTTCTGTCCAGGGAATGATAGTCGTCCATGGAGAAGGTGGCCACCATATCCTCCCCCAGGATCCTTCTGATGCCTCGAGAGATGGTGGTCTTGCCCGAGCCGCTGTCACCCGCTATGCCAAAAACGAATACCCGTCCCGATTCCCTGATTCTGTCCTTGAGCGATCTCATGAGAGCTGCAATCCTCCAGAGTGCAATCAAGGCGGGAATAGAAGAATGTATGCCTCAAAAAAGCTCACTTGCTCTGCTTCTCCGCCACCAGATCCTCAAAGTCCCGCGTTTCATCGATATCCTCAAGCTCCCTCTTCTCGATGAGGGCGGTCTCCTCTACGCACTCCAGCTTGGTCTCCCCATCCACTATCACCACCGACTTGGTGCGGGCGACGGAGGAGAGGCTGCTCATCAGCCGGGCCTTCTTGACTATGCTCTGAGAGAACTTGCCCACCCCGGTCAGGACCACCAGTTTTCCTTCCCTGGTTATGGCATTGAATGGCGCCTGGGTGGTGGGAACCACCTCAAAGCCGATCTCCAGGAGCAGCCGGAGGATGTTATCCGTCACCGGCCCCCTCGCCTCTGCCTTCTCTGCTCCCACCGCCTCGGTCTGGAAGGGATCAACCGGCTCGATCAGCTCCTCATTGAGGATCTCCTCCAGCCTCAGGGCCACATCCACTGAGGTGTCCATATCCTCTACCTCGTACTTGCTGATGGTGCGGCGGGAGACGCCAAGCTCTGCAGCCAGAGCTCCCAGGGATATCCCTCGCGCCAGCCGGATCTGCCTCATGCGCTCCCCATCGATGCGCACATAAAGCCCCCCATGCGCCGCATAGACCAGGGGCAAGACCCCCTCCAGAAGGCAGTCCGCCAGGGTGAAGAGGCTGAGGGTGGGAATGCCATAGCGGAAGTAGACCGCTCCCCTCTCCAGGTACTGGTCGCGGGTCTTCTCCCCCACCAGTATGGGGCTGGCTAAGAGGTGCCTGGCCAGACGCCTGATCTCCAAGGCAGTGCGCTCATTGAGGCCATCGATATTGGAGAGGATCTTCAAGAACAGGAACTGATCCCCTCTTCTGGCTGCCAGATCGAAGCTCCTGGGACGGAGATAGCAGCGCTCAGAGGTGGAGAACCCTGCCTCTCTCAAGACCTCCTCCACATGCGCAGCGAGAAGCTCCTTATCCATCATTATATATGTCCGTTTGACCGCTATTTAAGCTTGACCATGTTCATTGGAATAGATGATACCGATTCTGAGAGGGGGCTGTGCACCACCTATCTGGCTGCAGTGCTCATGGAGAGGCTCGCTCCCTGGGGAGAGATATGTGGCCTGCCCAGGCTCATCCGCCTCAACCCCTGTGTCCGTTATAAGACACGGGGCAACGCCGCCCTCGCCTTCTCACTGGACAGCGAGCAGCCGGATATGGTGAAGAGAGTAGCCCTGCAGACGCTTCTTGAGCTCTCCGACCTCTCCGGAGCCAATACCAATCCCGGCCTGGTGATAGCAGAGGAGGTGACGGAGAGGATGAAGGCCTTCTACTGCTCTGCAGTCAGGGAGATACTCAGCATAGACGCCGCCCGCTCCCTTCTGGATGAAGAGGGGATATGGTACCGGGGCTTCAAGAAGGGAAGGGGCCTTATCGGTGCTCTGGCTGCCGTGGGGGCGGAGCTGCCCGACTGGACCTATGAGCTGATCGCCTACCGCCAGCCCGGCAGATGGGGCACGCCCCGGTTCATAGATCATTCCACAGTATGGGAGGCGGACAGGCTCACCTATCCCCTGACCTGGGATACTGTGGACCATCACAACAGGAGAGTGGTCTTCGCCCCTCATTCCGCCGATCCCGTCCTCTTCGGCATAAGGGGCTCAGATCCCACAGCCATCAGAAGGGCTTTCGAGGCCATAAGATCAGAGCCGGTGGATAGGTATGTGCTCTACCAGACCAATCAGGGGACAGATGCTCATATCCTCCCCGGAGAGATAGGCAGAGTTTCAGAGAGCCAGAGCTATAGGCTGCATGGATTTGTCGCCGGGCCGGCCAGGGCGATCCCTGGAGGGCATCTGTTCTTCACCCTCGAGAAGGGGGGAGGAGAATTGAGTGAAGAAGGGCTGGACGGAGAAGGTCCGGATGGAAAGGGGCGTAATGAAGAAAAGCGGAATGAAGGAGGAGTGAAGAGAGGAGGAAGAATAGAGTGCGCCGCCTTCGAGCCCACCAAGAACTTTCGCGACATTATAAAAAGGCTCAGGAGGGGGGACGAGCTGGAGGTCTACGGCTCGGTGCGGGACGGGACAATGAACCTGGAGAAGATCAACATCCTCCACCTTGCTCCGGATAGGGTGAAAGCAGCCCCATTATGCCCTCAATGCCACAGGAGGATGAAGTCAGCAGGCAAGGGTCAGGGCTATCGCTGCCGCCTCTGCAAGAGCAGATCATCCTCCCCTGCAATAGAGGATCGGCCCCGTGATCTGGAGAGGGGTTACTATGAGGTGCCCCCCTGCGCTCGCCGGCATCTATCTCTGCCATTGATTCGCCTGAACCGAACGGATATATGCCTTCACCCCAGCCGCTAGATTCGATAGCTGGCTTGAGATCTATTGGAGGAAAAAAGAATTGATGGTGGCCAGCAGACCGGCCAGAAAGGCAGGCCTGCTGGCTGGCCCAGAGATCACCAAAGCATCAAAGCGGGATGCTCTATTTCTTGAAGGCGCCTTCCAGGGGTGGGATGACCTGCTTTTTCCTGGAGAGAACCTTCTCCTTGTAGATGGAGTTGTTCTGGATCTTGCCATCGAAGGCCTTCTCAAAGCCTGCCGCAGCCTGGGCACTTCCCACGAAGAGAAGGTCGCTGGCTTCTTTCATCACATCGGTAAGCATCAGAACGATCATATCCAGTCCCTCGGCATCCTTCATCTTGTTCATCTCATCCAGGATTGCCGCCCTCTTCGGCTCCAGGTCTTTCAGGTCCATGACCTCGATCTGGCCCACGCCGGACTTTATGCCCGAGAAGTCGAACTTCTTAAAGTCGCCCATAAGGATATCCCTGGCCGACTTGGAGGAGATATCGCTCTTGGCCTTTAAAAGCTCCATGCCAAACTGCATCGGATCGACACCGGCAATCTTAGACAGCTTCTCTACAGTCTCCTTGTCGCGAGGGGTGCAGGTGGGCGACTTGAAGAGGACGGTGTCAGAGAGGATAGCGGACATCATCAGACCGGCCATCTCCTTGCTGATCGGCACATTGTTCTTCTCGTACAGGCTCGCGATGATGCCACCTGTCGCGCCCACAGGCTCATTGAGGAAGAATATGGGCTTTCCGGTGGCAATGCCGCCTATCTTATGGTGGTCCACGATCTCTACGATGTTCTCTGGATTCAGACCATCCACTGCCTGATCCATCTCATTATGATCCACCAGGATCACCTTTTTGTCTGTGGCATCGGTGAGCTTTTCCGGGTAGGGGACCTTGAAGTAGTCCAGCAGGAACTTGGTCTCGGCATTGATGTCCCCTGCGGCAGCAGGCACAGCCTCTTTAATCCCCAGGGCATTTTTCAGATTGGCATAGGTTATGGCAGATGTCACAGAATCGGTATCGGGACTCTTGTGTCCGATCACATAGATCTTGTCGGTCAAACGAAGCACCTCAGCATTGTTGATGTACAACATCAACTTAAAGCTTACTGGCAACATAAGAGACCCCCTCAACCGATTAATATACAGTATATAGACGCGATTGTGATCAATATATCATATATAGACAGCTTTATTAATCAGGAATGCATTCTCTCCTTGTCCCCTGAAGAGCAGGCACGAGCTTAGAATATTGTTCTGCTGTGAGTGCCGGCGCAGGATGGGGGCTACAGGCCGCGTTGATAGGTCCTTATGGTAGGATACTGACTACTGTCTACCTGTGACCATGAGACAACCCAAATGCGGTACAGACGCCCGTTGCGAGGGTTGCTGGCCTGACTGCGGATACCCAGCGGATGAGGTGCCAGAGTTAGTACCGGGCGACAATTTAATCATCATTCTGATCTGTACAGAGATTGTGAACGGCCAGCTTATCACCCTGGAGGGGATCGATGGCTCGGGAAAGAGCACAGCGATCAGCCATATCGCTGCCAGGCTGAGGGAGCTTCTGCCCAATAGAAGGCTGCTCATCACCGCCGAGCCTTCTGACAGCGCCGCTGGGAAGGCACTGCGCTCAGAGATATTGAAAGATCAGGCTGAGGGGCTCTCTTCCGCCAGGCATATGGAGGAGCTATTCCTCTTCATGGCAGACCATGCCCGCCATCTGGCCGATACCATAATCCCCTCCTTGGAGGAGGGAGCCATAGTCTTATGCGACCGTTATGCCGACTCCACTGCCGCCTATCAGGGGGTGACTCTGATCGGAATCGTCCCCGACCCCGTGGCCTGGATCAGAGAGATCTACCGGCCATGGAACCTCTGCCCGAACAGGACGCTTCTTCTTCTTTTAGATCCCCAGCTATCTGTGCAGAGAATCAGCACCCGTTCGGGGAGAGAGAAGTTCGAACGGCTGGAGTTTCTGCGCCAGGTGGACAGGAACTTTCGCCGCCTGGCAGCTTTGGAGCCGGAGCGTTTTGTGAGCATAGATGCCAGCCTTGGGGAAGAGGCAGTAGCAGAGAGGGCTTTATCCTCCATTCTGGATATACTGCCCTAGCGCTGCTCTGCAATGCCCCATCACTGCTCAAATACTGCCCGGCACTGCTCAAACACTGCTCCCCCCCTTGCACACCCTTGCACAAGGAGAACGAAACCGGGGAAGGTCACCTGCACGCCCTCAACTGCCCCCCCCGGCCGGCCAGGGCGATCTTGATCATCCTCTCAGCCCAGGCCAGCTTCTTTCTCTTGCGGGGAGTTACGCTCTGATCCTCAAAGTCAAAGCCTACCAGCTCAATTGAGCGGGCCCCAAGCTCTGAGGCCAGAAATACAGATCTATCTCCATCTGTGAATCCTCCGAAGTTGTACAGCCCCTCAGGAGGGCGGCACTGGCAGGTGCCGATGACATTCTCCAACTGGGGGACATATCTGCAGAGGGCATCCAGATTGTCTCCATGAGCATGAACCACAATGATCGCCCCCTTCTGGCAGGCCTCCTGAATGGCAGGAAAGGGTCCGTCCAGATCCGAGACCAGGATATCAGGGACTATCCCTCTTCTCAAGAGGAGCTCTGCCGCGCCGTCGGCTGCAATCCGAGCGGCATCCTTCTCGGGAAGCACATCCAGCTCAAGGTCCAAAGAGGGCGCATTGCCATAGATCACTGCATCCCTTCCCCGCACCCGCTGCTCTGCCCTGGCCAGGCAATCGATCCGGCCTTGCAGGAGGGCTGCCAAGAGCAAAGCCCCCTCTTCATCCCTGGCTGAGGAGAAGCCGAAGTCCTCTAAAAGCTGATGGTAGATTGGCTCCCATGCTGCGAACTGCATAAAGAGAGTTGTTCCTGACAGGATTATAATGCCTTCTGCTCACAGGCTGCCTGGAGCCAGAGGAGAGCGCCTTTGGGTGCAGCTCAGCTGTCCAAAAAAAGAGAAAGGATGGGAGGCAGACTCCCTATTTAGTAGACTCTTGGGAACTGGGCCTGGGTTGGCGCCTTGAAGCAGGTGCAATCGAATACGCCAGTCGCAGACTTTAGTGCCTTCTTGTCCATGGCATTCATGGACTCAAAGCCGCCGAAGCAGCATGGCAGCCAGTCTTCAGACTTCTGAACCAGATGATAGGGCACCTCAAGGGTCATATTCTTCTCGATGTGGTAGGTTCCCCAGTAGTCCTCATCGATCTCTATGGCCGGGTTCCTCCAGGCAGACTTCATATTGGAGATTCCAAAGGTCACATCCACATAATTGTCGCCGACATAAGTATCTGCGGCTTGCAGCACTCCAATGTGGGCCTTGCCATCGGTCACATCCTCATTTATGGTCATCTGAGTATAGGCATTGCCTACTGTCTCAGGATCGTAGGTGTAATTGTACAGATCCTTGGCGACTACATTCAATTCTTTATCCAGGGCATGGGCATACTCGACCTCATGATGCATGCTGGTGCCTGAGAGATGGTTCTTTATCCAGGTCTTCTCCTTGAGCAGGGAGCTGTAGTCCAGGGGGTTCGCTGCATAGTATCCGTTTCCGACAGCAATCCTCATGGGTGCATAGACCATGGAGACATCCTCCTTGAACTCGATGCAGTTCATGGTGTAGTCATTGTAGTCGGAGTATGTGTTATGGGTCATCTTGTCCAGATCCTGCAGGGTCAAGAGAGCCTCGCTGTTCAATGAACCACTGCCGTGGGCATAGTTCTTGACAGCGGAATTTCCTGCCCGGGCATAGATGTAGGTCATGAAATAACCATTGCCCTGCACACTCTGCTCGAAGTTAAAGGTGGTGTTCTTCTCCACATATGCATTGGGGTATTTGGGTGTCGCTATATCATCTGTCTCTAAGGATAGCGAAATCCCTGTAAAAATGATCAAAATCATTGCTGCCGACGATGCTAATATAGCCTTATTCAGATCAATCCCTCCATCTAAGCGAGTATCGCTATTTTCTTTAAAGTGATCCTCTTTTTCTTTAGGTCAACTCACCTATTTTAATCTGTTGATCGCTTTAATAAATATGATATGGATTTTCCCTTTACAGCGAGCATATTATCCTTATATTCGTATGTTTTTTATAAAATTTTTTACCCCTCTTCAACAGTCTCTGCAATCGATCAATTAGCCAATAAATACATTAGCTAATCAATCAATTAGCATAACATCTTCCTCATCGATCCCGGCCTGCAAGCGACCAGGCATTCTACTGAATCCTTCCCGCCCACAGGCATACCAAAAGGTTAATACGTAAAGGATTTCTCGATAGTAACAGTATGCTTGCTCCTATTGATCCTATGGAAGGGCCGTTTTTTGACAAGACCGCTTGCCTTAATCAATTGAGCGCAGGAATGCAGCTCAAATGAGAACTGCGCAACCGGATCTGGCAGTCCATTTGGTCAGTGAAATGAGCATATAAAAAACCCATACGTACCGCGTCACATAGAAGTGCTTCGCCACCCTGGCGAAGAATTCCCGGGTTTTATGGCTCCGGAGCGGGGCCAAACCCCAGCCGAGGGCTGGAACAGGAGGATAAACGGGGGATGCTGGCAGAACTAGAAGATAAGAGAGGCAAACTCAGGCAGGAGTCCCTTGCCTTTAAGGACAGACGCAGCCAACTGAACGCCGAGGCGAGCAAGTGGGCCGCCAAGAGAAATGAGCTCAACCACGCCACCAAAGAGCTGATCGACAAAGCACAAGAGCTCAAGAAGCTGCGGGATGAGAACAATAAGAATGTGGCTGAATCCAAAAGGCTGAGGGACGAGTTCAACGAGAAGACCAATCAGCTCTATGCCAGGATAGATGATATCCGCAAGAAGTACAACCTGACCGGCGATCGTTCCATCAGAGACTTGCGCCGGGAGATAGATCACCTTGAGTTTCGGCAGCAGACTGAGGTCTTGAGCCCGGATAAAGAGAAACAGTTGGTGGATAAGATCGCCTCCCTGCATGCAGAGTTCAAGGGCCGCAAGGAGCAGCTAGAGAAGAACGAGGAGCTGAGAAAGCTGCTGGACGAGGCCCAGGCATTGAGGGACGAGGCATCAAAGCACCATGATGAAGTCACAAGGTATGCAGAGCTGGCCCAGGAATACCATGATCAGATGATCACCACCTTCAAGGAGGCTGATCAGACCCGTGCAGAGGCAGATGCTGCCCATAAGGAGTTTGTAAAGGCTCAGGAGGCCGCAGACGAGCAGCACAAGGAGTTCATCCGCACTCAGCGCGAGGTTCGCGACTTCGAGAAGGTCATCATGGGCTTGAAGAAGAAGAATAAGGATATCAAAGAGGATCGCGCCAAAGAGGTTGCCAAGCGCGAAGCAGAGGAGATCCTTACTCACTTCCGGCAGGGCGAGAAGCTGAACACAGCAGATCTGCTGAGGCTGCAGCGCGCCGGCCTGGTCTGAAAGCTCGGTCTGAAGGCCTGATCTAGAAGCCTGGTCTGATACGCTCGAATTTCCAACTAACTGGGCAGAGAGAACTGCCCTTCTCAGATTTTAGCATATTCAGTCTCACTTCAGTGTGGAGCTCTTCTCTTTTTCGCAGGGAACCGATTTGCAGGACCGTAAGCTTTTAGAGCATCTGATCTGATTTTGCCACGGATGAATGAAATCCGGCTTCTCTTCGGACGGCCTGCCATCACCGATAAGAGTGGACTCATTTCGGCGATAAGGGATCTGCAACTTCAATACGGCTGTATTATTCAGGCCCTGGATGCAGACAAGGTGGTAAGCACCAGGCATCTTCTCTTTGCCACAGAAAAGGCATTGTCAGCCTTCTCCCAGAAGAGGAACATCGCCAAGGATGCCGGCCTGGAGATATTGAGATATGCCTCCGGCGAGAGGCAGATTGAAAAGGCCTTTGGTATGGGGGTATCAGATAGGACAGAGCGCATAGCCCTGATCCTTGCCCGCTGGGGCATAGAGTGCTCCTGGCCGGATGAAGGGGAACTGGCCCGGCTCTTGAGGCCGGATGAACTTGGCTGCTCCTGCCGATATGAAGCAGTGAAAGAGACTTTTAATATCTCCTCTGCAGAGATTGAGGCCGTGGGCGAGGACAGGTTAGAGGATCTGGTTATCGAGAGAGTGGCCCTGGCGGATACATACCGCTGAACTATCAAGAGAAAGGATGAGTTCCACAATGAAAGAAGAGTTCTACACCCAGAAGCGATGGCTAAACTGGATGAACAAGGTGAAGGAGAGCAACTTCAAGCTCACAGAGTCAGATGACAAGAGCTCGGGGGCGGTCTTCATCTATATAATGGATGACGTGGTCTTGGCCTGTCTGAAGGTGATAGCCCGCTCGGAAAGGGAGATCATAAGCACTGAAGAGGCCCTGGCTGAGATCGAAGCCATCCGTTCCATAGTCTTCAATGAGCACGAATCCCTGGGGGAGGATGCCGATCTGATGATAGAGTCCTTGAAAACCTCCCTGGAGGCGGTCTTCGTCTCCAGCCAGCGCTATATCACTGGAAGCTTCGACCGGGAGAGCCCGATTGAGAGGTTGGTGGCAATGGCAATGGCGGCGGAGGATGAGGGGGATCTGGATAAGGCCTTCGATCTGCTCAGCCAGGTTGGGGCGAGGGTGATCGGCGGGGAGAGCATCCCGGAGATAGCCGAGCTGCCCTACTGCATGACCGCAGAGCTGATGGACGGTATCGATGCCATATCCGCAGCCATGATCGGCGAGGATAGCTATAAGAACGAGGATGGATCGGAGGATAGCGAGGAGAACGACTAGGCCCCGGGACGCAACTCATCCATCTTCTGCTCAGCCTCTCCTTTAAAAACCCTCTTTAGAGTGGTCTGGTTGTGACCTCAGACCCATCTTCCTGAATTATAACTGTGTGCTCCGCCTGGGATACCAGTGCCCCTTCGACCTCCCACAGGACGGGGTATCCGTGCACAGCGCCGCTGCGCAGAAGCTGCATCAATGCATATTCCGCTCTCTCCCCTTTCAGCCACCTTCTGGCGAAGGGAAGTGTCTTGTAGCTCTCCATTATCTCCTTCATCAGGGCTCTGGCCGCGGGAAGCCTCTGGGGCCGGGGGCTGGAGAAACCATATATCTCAGTGATGGGAGCCTCGCTGATCCTGCCTGAGCCATTGGTGGCGAAGGGCTCGATGGCGATCACATCCCCCTCCTTGAGCGTCACCCCCTTGTCCATCCTCCTGTTCGGCACTGCCGGCTGGTCATGAGCGATATAGCGGGAGAGCCCGTGCCCGGTCAGATTGTAGACCGGCCGGCAGCCGTATCCAGTTATGGCCTTTTCTATCGCCCTGCCAATATCGGCAGTGCTCACCCCCGGCCCGACCAGTTCCAATGCGGCATCAAGGCCCGCCCGGGAGGCGAGGACCAGCTCCTCATGGCCGCTAAGGTCGATGGTGATGGCGGCATCGGCTATGTAGCCGTCCACATGCACGCCCACATCCAGCTTCACCATATTCTCGGCAAATAGGCTCTCATCCTTTGGGGAGGGGGTATAATGAGCTGCACAGCGATCAAGGGATATATTGCAGGGAAATGCGGGCTGGCCGCCCTTTGACCTTATCGCCTCCTCTACGAACTCGGCCACCTCCAGCAGGGGCACCCCCACATCCACCTTAGGCCTTGCCTCTTCCAGCACCTGGGCTAAAATACGCCCGGCCTTGCGGTAATTTTCCAGAATTTCTGCGTCCATCATCATCAGCAAGTGGCAGATCAGCTATAAATCCTCTCTCGATCCGGATGAATGATAGTGCCCGATCCCACAGGACGCCTCTTTCAAAGGACCAGATCCTTCCCGAAGCGGGTGAGATTGTCACAGCCCGTGCTCCTCACCACCACCAGATCCTCCAGCCGCACCCCGCCGATATCCGAATAATACAGGCCCGGCTCTACTGTCACCACCTGGGAGGCCTCCAAGGTCTCCCCGCCCTCTCCCAGGGAGGGGGGTTCGTGCACATCCAGGCCCACGCCATGCCCGGTGGAGTGGGTGAAACCGCAGCCATCCCTCTCTGGATAGCCCATATCCAGGAAGACAGCAGAGACAGCAAGATGGACCTCCTCTCCCGAGACGCCAGCCCGAATGGCCCTTATGCCCGCCTCCTGGGCAGCGAGGACGGCATCATAGAGCTCTCTCACCTCCTGGGGGGCCTCCCCCCGGAGGAGGGTGCGGGTCATATCGGCATGGTAGCGGTGAGACTTGGAGCGGGGAAAGATATCGATGACGATGGGGGAGTTGGCAGGCAGCGGCCCCGTCCCTCGCGCATGAGGATCGACAGCCTGCACCCCGCCGGCGACGATGCTGTCTGCCGCCTCGCAGCCATCCTCCAGAAGGGAGATATCAATGATCGATCGCACCTGCTCTGCAGTGAGGGGCTGGCCCTGGCGGATGAGGATATCTGCTTGGGGCTCGGAGCTGGCGATCAGATCTGCTGCCCGGCGCATCGCCCTCTCGCAGGCCCTCTGGACGGAGGTGATCATCTCGATCTCCCGGGGGCTCTTCTTTGCTCTTGCCCTCCTGGCCGGACTCTCCAGGATCTGAAGGTCGAAATGCGGGGACAGATGCTGGAATATCCCTGCCGGGAAGCTGTATGCCACTCCCAGGCGCATTATACCGTGATCCCTCAAAAAATCCTTCAATACCTCAGCATATGCCAGCTCCAACCTCCCTGAGCTTTTCAGCCTCTCAGTGATATGGTAGTCCTGGGTGCTGACAACCTCATCCGCACAGGACTCCTTCTTCGCTCTGCCCTTCTCCATGGAGGAGACGAGGATGGCTGTCCTCTCCTGCAGGAGGATGGCGAATCTATCCCCGGCAAGAAAGCGGGAGAGGTAAAACATATCCGAGTTGCATATGCTATCTCCCACAAAGAGAAAGCCGTCAATGTCCGGCGATCCTGGAGACCTCAAGGGATCCGGTGACATTCAAAGCTACCTGCGAATGGATGAGGTCAGCTCAAAGATAAAAGAGGCCACATCCTGGCTCTTCTCCACTGCTGTGCCCGTCACGATCAGATCCGCTCCTGCGGCCACCAGCTCTGCTGCTGCTCTGCCGCTGCGAATCCCCCCGCCCACTATGACCAGAGCATCGCCTAAAAGCCTTTTGACCTGGGCTACTATGCTCGCGGGCACAGGCGATTCGGCCCCGGAGCCAGCCTCCAGGTAGACCAGTCTCATGCCCAGGTATTTTCCTGCCAGGGCGTAGGCGAGGGCCAGCTCCGGCTTCTCTCTGGGTATCAGGCGGGCATCGCCCACATAGCCCACTGTCCCTCCGGGCTCGATGATGATGTAGGCCATGGGCAGGGCCTCCAGGCGATAGCGCAGAACCAGGGGCGCTCCCAGGACCTGGTTCTCAATTAAATAGCTGGGCGAACGGCTGTTGAGCAGGCTCATGAAGAAGACGGCATCGGCATTCTCGCATAGCCCGGCTGCGCTTGCCGGGAAGAGAATGACCGGAAGATCTGTCACCCTCTTGATCTCGGCCACAGTCTCATGCAGGAGGGTGCCCGTCGCCCCCATGGAGCCGCCCACCATGATGGCGTCCGTCCCCCCCTGGCTGGCGGCCAGGGCCATTCCTCCTGCCTCCTGGGGGCTCTGGGAATCGGGATCGATAAGGGTTAAATGGCCTGCCCCACGCTCTTTTATGGCATCCCTCAGGTGCAGCTCGACCCTGCCCATCTTATAGCTCATCTCAGATCTATGCGGTCTTGTTCTCCTTGGACTTCATCCTCAGGCCCTCATAGCCACATTTGCGGCAGCGGGTCGCTTTTACCGGGTTTCGCGCATTGCAGCGCATGCATATCTTCAGGTTCAGGATTCTGTTTTCTGCTTCTGGAAATCTAGCCATGACAAATCAGCTCTTGCTCTCAACTTACTCTGATGTGAGATTTTGGATATTCTTTGGCGCCGGGATTGGGATTTTCCTGGCGGGTCTATTGCGCCCCGCCATTTTGAACCCAAGTGTCCCTGAAAGGGACAACAGGTCTCGAGCCTGCCGCGTTTGGACTCCCGCGGCCTGCAGCCGCCTGGAATTTGTCCGCTCTGCCACCCCGGCCCAGCTTAGATCCCTCTTGCCCATGCTTTATATCTGTTGCTCTCTTCAATGCCTCCCTCAGGAGTATGTTATGTCCCTTCGAGAAGAAGCATTGGCCTTTCATGAGGCCTTCAGGGGAAAGATTGCCGTGCACAGCAAGGTGCCCTGTGCCACCAGCCAGGACCTCAGCCTGGCCTATACCCCGGGCGTCGCCGAACCCTGTCGCGAGATCGAGAAGAACCCAGATGATGTCTACCGCTATACCGCCAAGGGAAATCTGGTGGCAGTGGTGACGGATGGTAGTGCCGTCCTCGGCCTGGGAGACATAGGAGCATCAGCCTCCATTCCCGTGATGGAGGGCAAAGCAATACTCTTCAAGAACTTCGCCGGGATAGATGCCTTTCCCATAGCGATCTCTTCCAAGGATCCTGAGGATATAGTGAAGACCGTGGCCATGATCGAGCCGATCTTCGGGGGGATAAACCTGGAGGATATCAGCGCTCCCCGTTGTTTTGAGGTGGAGAAGAGGCTTAAGGATGCCCTGAATATCCCGGTATTTCATGATGACCAACACGGGACGGCTGTGGTCGCCTTGGCCGCCCTGATCAATGCTCTCCGCCTGGTGGGAAAGGATTTTCAGGATCTGAAGGTGGCAGTGAGCGGGGCAGGGGCGGCAGGGGTTGCCGTCACCAGCTTCCTTTTGAGCTTCGGTGCAGAGGATGTCATCCTCTGTGACAGCCGGGGGACGATTCATAAGGGCCGGCAAGACCTGAACCCCTTCAAAGAGAAGATCGCCCGTATCACCAATCCCCGCAACCTCACCGGCACCCTGAAAGATGCCATCCGGGGCGCTGATGTCTTCCTAGGCCTCTCTGTAGCCGGCATCCTCACCCAGGAGATGGTGAGGAGCATGGCGGAGGATGCTGTGGTCTTTGCCCTGGCCAACCCCGATCCGGAGATCATGCCCGAGCAGGCAGAGGAGGCAGGGGCGCGTGTAGTGGCCACCGGCCGCTCCGACTATCCCAATCAGGTGAACAATGCCCTGGGATTCCCGGGAATATTCCGCGGTGCGCTGGACGTGCGGGCCAGCGAGATCAATGAACCCATGAAGATGGCCGCCTCCCGCGCCATAGCCGGGCTGGTGGAGAATCCCACCCCGCAGTGCATCATCCCCTCCCCCTTCGATGTGAGGGTCGTTCCTGCTGTGGCTGAGGCGGTCGCGCGCGCGGCCATAGAGAGCGGCGTGGCCCGAATGCCCCTCGATCCCGCGGAGGTGAGACGGAGGGCGGAGGTGAGGATCAGGCGGAGGGAGGATGAAGAGCCATCCTTTCCCCTCATCCCTTGAGAGCGGGCATTGACCGATGGGCATTGTCCAGCTGGCATCAAGCAGCAGGGATCGACCAGCAGGTATTAACCAGAGCTTGGCAATCAATAGAGAAAGGGATCATATGAGCAGGAAGTCAAAGAAGAGAAGAGACAGCCCGGAGGTGATCAGGAAAAGGCTGGAGAACAGCCTTCCCTGGTCTCTCTCCCGCTGGTTTGCTCGCATCATGAAGCGAAAGAAGTAGTCTTGGCATTCCTCAGCCAAATTGCATTTCCCTCTTTTGGACGTCCTTTTCTGGCACAGGGGGCTCTTCAGACTGTTCTGCCATCAGGCAGCCCACCACCGCCCCGGTTACATCCGCCGTCCTGCAGCTCCCGCCCAGATCCGGCGTCCTCGCCCCCGTGGCCAATGCTCGACGGACTGCCGCCTCGATCCGGCCCGCGGCCCGGGCATCGCCCAGCCATTCCATCATCATGGCTGCGCTGCGTATAGCGCCGATGGGGTTGGCGATCCCCTTTCCGGCGATATCCGGAGCGCTGCCGTGAATGGGCTCGAACAGAGCATGGGACTCGCCGATGTTGGCGCTGGCACAAAGCCCCAGGCTGCCGATAACCCCTGCCGCCTCATCGCTGAGGATGTCACCGAAGAGATTGGTGGTGACCATTACATCAAACTTTCTGGGATTCGTCACCAGGTTGTAGGCAGCAGCATCGACCAGCATATCCTCACAAGGAATGCCCCGCCGCTCCGCCACCTCCCTGCAGGTCTGCAAGAAGAGCCAGTCGCTCTTCAGAACATTGGACTTGTGGATGATGGTCAGAAGGCGCCGTTTCGCCGCCAGATCGCAGGCCGCCTCGGCGATCCTCTCCGAGCCGCGGCGGGTTATCACCCTGGTGGTGCGCGACTCCTCCTCCCCCACCTCCTCCCGTCCAGAGTAGAGACCTTCGGTGTTCTCGCGAACGATGATGAAATCAAGATCCGAAGACTGGAAGGGCCGGATGTTGGCATAAAGGTCCAAGGCTCGGCGCAGCCGCAAGAGGACGCTCCGGTAGCCGGGGTCGGGGGGGGTGGTGATCGCCCCGAAAAGAATGCAGTCACACTGCTTGATTGTATCCAGATCCTCATCCCCCAGGGCCTCCCCCGTTCTCTTCCAGCGGCCCAGGCCCACCTCCAGCCGGACCAGATCGAGATGTACTCCCGCGGCAGTGAGCACCTCCAGGGCGCTTTCCACCACTTCCGGTCCGATGCCGTCCCCGGCGACCACTGCTACCCTCTTAGATCCCTGACCAGACACCTCACCGCCTCCGCTATCTCCCAGGGCCCGTCCCCCCAGTGGACGACGACGCCCGGCTGGCCGCACCTCTCCGTCCTCCCCCGCCGCTCGGAGCGGCAGCAGCGGGTGATGAAGGGCCCTTGAGGCTGAAGCTCCTCCTCCCGGCAGTGCAGGGGACAGACATTGATGAACTCATACTCCTTTCCTGGATTGCTGGCCAGGAAGATCTCCCGCGATACCTCGCAGCCCACAATCCTCGGCCGGTGATGGATCACAGGGTCACAGTCCAGGGACCTGCCCAGCCCTCCTGCCCGGCAGGGATAATAGACAGTTGGGCAGTCGAAGCTCTTCAGATCCAGTATCCGGGGCACAAACCTCACCATCAGATCCCCCAGGACACCACACTCCTCCAGCCCCCGCAGGGCGGATACCAGCCAGGGCGGATCAGGAGGTGAGACATCCAGGACCTCGATCTTCAGCACCTGACCGGGATCGGGATCCTTGACGAAGGTGATGTGCTCGTCCGGACCCTGGAAGACCACTGTGTTCGCCTTCCCCATTCTGGTGATCTCAGATGCCAGATCGATCAGCAGGGTTCTGTTCCTGGTGTCCACCCTCTGGGGATAGAAGGCGATCTCCTCGCCTGAAGCGATAAGCTCCGTCTCCTCCGCCTCTCTCATGAAGCCTGAGCCATTGCTTTTAACTGCATAGAGACGGGGGCCGTCCCGGCTGATCAGATACTGGGTGGAAAAGTAGATTGGTGCCCCCCGCTCCTCCCGGTCCTTTATGCCCACGAATTTGTAGTTATCCGGAAAGATCATCTCAGTCCAGGCCCCTCTGCCGTCTCCGGTGGGCCACCAGCCCCCCGTCCTCCAGGATCTCCATCAGAAAGCGGGGAAGGCGGCCTCCCTGGTAGACCCTCTCCCCCACCCGCACTGTGCCTGCCTGAAGGTCCACCTCCACCAGATCCCCCTCCCGACACAGGGGAGCCGCCTCAATGAGAGGAAGGCCAACATTGATTGCATTGCGGTAGAATATGCGGGCGAAGGAGCGGGCCACCACAGCAGCCACCCCCGCCTCCTTTAGTGCCACGGGGGCCTGCTCGCGGGACGAGCCGCTGCCGAAGTTCTCGCCAGCAACGATTATATCCCCCTTGCCGACGCGCGATGCAAACTGGGGGTCTAGTCCCTCCATGACATGCTCCGCCCAGAGATGGCGGTCCCGCGTTCGCAGATACCTTCCCGGGATGATCACATCCGTGTCCACATCATCGCCAAAGATCCATACTCTGCCCTTGATCATTGTCCTGTCCACATCCTCTTGAACATGCCACCTGTCATAGACGGCATCATATATGCTCTTCGCTGAATCATATTGGCGGCATGCTGCAGAGAATTCTCACCAGATGCACAGGCAAATCATTTTCACCAGACGCACAGACAGATCACTTTCATCCCGCGCGCCCATCCTTTTTCTCCCAGCGATTATGAGAGAGGGTTTATGGGAGGATTTTATGGGAGGATTTTATGGGAGGATTTTATGGGAGGATTTTATATCTTACACGTACTTCTAAAAATCAATAAAAAGATTTATCGATATCATTTTTTACAGCAACCTATTTATCTTTACACGTACTAAATGAGAGATCATGGCAGGCGTTATCGAACAGATGATCTGGCCCAGGCTCAAGAGGCAGGGGGCAGAGCCCAAGGCAGTCTTCGGAATCGGTCTGGACAGAAGAGCCCAGGAGCTGGAGACGGCAAAGGAGATCCTGCGGGAGGTCTTCGCCACCAGCGCAGCAGAGGTGGATGAGATGATCCGCCTGCGCCTGGAGGATCGCGGCCTGCTCTGAGCCTCTCAGCTCCTTCCTCTCAACTCAACATCCTCTGCCCAACATCCTCAGCTCAACATCCTCAGCCCGACCCATTTCGCAGGATCCATCAGGCGAGCCCGGCCCTCCGGCAAGTCTGAAATATCATCAGCGCCAACAATTGGCCATGATTCTCGGCATATCCGGCAGCCCCCGCAAGATGGCCACGGAGCATATCCTAGGCGTGGCCCTCAGTATGCTGGAGGAGAGGGGCTACGAGACCCAGCTTTTCACTATGCGGGGCAAGAGCATCAGCCCCTGCAGGCATTGCGACTACTGCCTGAAGAACAAGGAATGCATCGTCAAGGACGATATGTATCAGCTCTATCCCCTCATCCGGGAGGCAGAGGGCTATGTCCTGGCCACCCCGGTCTATAATGGCAGCATGAGTGCCCAGATGAAGATCGCCATCGATAGGACCCGGGCCACCCTGGCCGCCGATCCCAGATCATTGAGGCGCAAGCCGGGCATGGCGATAGCCGTCGGGGGGGACCGCATGGGCGGCCAGGAGCTGGCGGTGCAGCAGATCCACACCTTCTACGTTCTCAACGGCATGATCCCGGTGAGCGGAGGATTCTTCGGTGCCAACCTCGGCGCCACCTTCTGGTCTCATGATACATTGGAAGAGGCGAAGAAGGATGATGAGGGGTTCCGCTCTCTAAGAAAGACCGTCCGCCGGTTTGCTGAGACCCTGGAGTGGCTGAGGAGCAATAAGGCAAAGGATTCTGGTGAATAGCTATGGCAGTTAATGGGGCAAGAAGAAAGATCGCCTGGGGAATTACGGGCAGCGGCGACCGCATCGTAGAGACAGTCGAGAGGATGATAGAGCTGCAAAAGCAGTATGAGGATGTGGTGGATGTGAGGGTTTTCGTCTCCAAGGCGGGAGAGCAGGTGATAAAGTACTACAAGCTCTTCAATACCCTGGAGAAGCACTTCGATAAGGTCTGGGTGGAGATCAACTCCAACTCCCCCTTCCTCGCCGGACAGTTGCAGGTGAGGCGCTATGAATTTCTTCTCTTAGCCCCCACCACCTCGAACACTGTGACCAAGATCGCCCTTGGCCTCGCGGACTCCCTCCTCTCCAATGCCGCCATCATGTCTCAGAAGGCATTTGTGCCCACCTACATCATGCCCTGCGACTATGCTCCGGGGATATTGACCACCATCCTTCCCGATGGCAGCGAGATGAGATTGCGCATCAGAAAAGAGGATGCAGAAAATGTGGACAAGCTCCGCCGCACTGAGGATGTCTATGTGCTGGAGACGCCGGATGAGATAGCGGGGGTCTTTGAGAGGTATTTTGCCCGTCCTCTCGAAAGGGTTTAGTACTCACGAATACAATCCCCCAATTAACACAAGAGCAGTAAAAAGTAATACTGGTGTTCCAATGAAGGACGTAGGCATACTCGTAATGGGGCATGGATCCAGCCTGCCTTTCAACAAGGAGCTGGTGGAGACCCTCGCCCAGATGATCGGCGATAACAACAACTTTGGCCCGATCAGAACCGCTTATCTCAACATGAACCAGCCGGACATCCCTGCCGGCCTGAAGAGCTTCCAGGGAACGGGGGTGAAAAAGATCATCGCCCTGCCCATCTTCTTAGCACACGGTGTCCACACCCGCCAGGATATACCGCATGAACTGGGGGTGGACCCGGAGAAACGCAGAGGCGTCTTGAACATCTGGGGGGATGAGGTGGAGATAATCTGCGCCGAACCCCTGGGCGTGGACGAATGCATTGCTTCACTGGCGACAAAGCGGGCAGAAGAGTCTCTAAAGTAGCCGTCCTGGACACCATCCATGGTGCAGAGACGATCGCCCAGAGGATGGTCGAGTGCGGCATCCAGGCTGAGCCTTTAGAGGTGTACCATCATTCTGCCAGCCTGGAGGACTTCGAGCTGGTGGTGGCCCCGGTACACCTCTCCCCGGCCAACCCCCATCTGCTTCAGGCAAGGAGCCTGGGAAAGAGGGTCATCACTCATCATCAGGCGGTGGGCGAGCTATTGGCCTTGATCCCTGAGGATCTATTGAGAATCGAGGTCACAGGAACGCATAGCAAGACCACCACTGCTCTTTTACTGGCCATGATCCTCTCCGGCCAAAAGAGGGTCTTATCCCATACCACCCGCGGCCTGGAGATATGGTCAGAGGGAAGAGCCCGGCTGCTGAGGGAGGGGCTGAGCATCACCCCGGCCAATGCGATTCCGGCGGCCCGGGAGGCACTGGCCCAGGGAGCAGAGGCTCTGATCTGCGAGATCTCTTTGGGAGGGACGGGCATAGGGGAGCTGGGAATTCTGACCAGCTTTGCCAATGACTACCGGATTGCCGGCGGCAGCAGATGGGCGAGCAGCGCCAAGCTGCAGATGCTCTCCCTGGCCCGCAGAGGCTCGAGGCTGGTGGCCAATGCCGATTGCAGGATCTCGCCTGATATCTCCTTTGCCCAGGGGGGCCTGGTCCAGGCCCTGCCCGGTGGGCTGCTCTATGGAGAAGATAGGCTTGAGCTGAATCTGAGCGCAGATCTGGATCTCCCCGGCTACCAGACGGCAATATCCGCGGCGGCTGCGGCTGCCGATCTCCTGGGCGTGGAGAGGGTGGAGGCTGCCCGGGCGCTGGAGGGGTTTGGCGGCTTCTCCGGCCGGATGAAGATCGAGCGACTGGGCGGACAGACGGTATTCGACAGCTCCAACTCCGGGCTGAAGGTGGCCGATGTGAGGCGAGCCCTGGATAAGCTTCAGGGCCCCGATCTGACAGTGGTGGTGGGAGAGGATGCCCAGACGGTCTGCGAGGGGCTGGATATCCCCCTCCTGGCGGATCTCCTCAGGGAGAGGCGCTCGGAGATCGGCGAGCTGATCCTGGTGGGAGAGAGGCTCAGGCCCCTGGCCGAGGAGCTGGGGGCGGGGACAGCGGAAAACCGGGAGACGGGGCTGCAGAAGGCCCAATCCACCCGCCCCAGGAGGCTGCTTAGTGCAGTCAAATGTTTCAGGTGATAGATAAATGGCAAGCGAAATACAAAATCTGAATGTGATTCATCCCAGGCCGAGCTCCATTGTGGCTGCTCTGTACACCCTGAGGGACCTGGGGGCGGAGGTGGTCATCCTTCACGGCCCCAGCGGGTGCTGCTTCAAGCATGCCCGCCTGCTGGAGGAGGATGGTGTGAGGGTGCTGACCACTGCACTGGATGAGGCAGGATTCGTCTTCGGAGGCCATGGGGCTTTGACAGCCCTTCTCAAGAAGGCTGTGGAGCTGTTCAATCCCCAGCTGATGGCCATATCCGGGACCTGCAGCAGTATGATCATCGGCGATGACCTGCACCAGGCAGTTCTTGAGGCGGAGCTTGACATCCCCGTTCTGGAGGTGGAGGTTCATGCCGGCTACAGGGATAACACCAAAGGGGTGATCATCACCCTGGAGGCGGCGAGGGACCTGGGGATAATAGATGAGCAGGAGTTCACCCGCCAAAAGGACCTTCTGGAGAAGGCGACCGAGGTGGAACGGCTGCGGGGCGCGGCAAGCGCTGAGTACCTGCCTCCGGAGAGGGGCGACCTGAAATATCAGGGGGCGGAAAGGCTACTGGAGCTGATCAGGCAGGGGAAGCGGGGTCTGAATATCCTCAATGCCAAGAAGGAGACCGCCTATATGTTTGCGGACATCACCGCCGCGGTGGCCGAGGTGGGGGGAGAGCAGGTTGAGACCCTGGTCAATCTGGACGATCGGCTCGGCCTGCCCAAGGTGAGGAGGGATGCAGCCAATGTCGCTCGCGACCTTCGGGCCAGAGGGGTCCAGTTCAGCCTCATCGGAGGCCTTGACGAGTATCCGGTCACGGGAGATATAATCGCCCAGAAGGTGCAGGAGGGGGGATATGACTTCGCTGTGGTATCGGGGGTGCCCCATGCCGTGACAGCATCTGCCCTCCAGGGCCTGGAGGTCTTCTCCATCACCAATGGCCCCCGGCAGGTCAAACCACTGCGCGATCTGGGCCATCAGCATGTCATGGTGGAGATCGATCTGCATCCCAAGACCATGGGGGTGAGCTCAATTGTGGAATCGGAGTTTGGAGCCACCCTGCGGGCCATGAGCAAGGCTCGGGCTGAATAGACCGGGCAGAACGATCAGAGGCTAAGCAGATCTATTCAGGGGCTGCTCTGGATTGAGCAGCCTTTTCTAAAACATTTTTGGCAGTTCAGTGAGCAATGCATATATGACAAAGCCAATGGAGCCGATGATGCCAATGCCGGCCATGGATACCTTGGCGATCATATTGAACTCCTCCCGGGTGGGCTTACGAGCCAGCTTGAGGACGCGGATGTATTCATTTATGTTGGTGGAGGGCATGGTGACCCCCAAATCCACATCGTCCAGGTCCAGCTTGCTTTTAAGGTCCAGCTTATTCTTGAGATCGGGCTTCTGCTTAGCCGCGCTCTTCTTCTCTTTTTCGATATTTCCCTCGCTCATTCTCCAGATGGAATGAGTTGGAGTATAAAAAAGCTTTCGATCAGAGAGGCTTCGCGCCCAATATTCCCTTTTCGCCTGACTTTAGATCTAGACGGGGGGACATTAGGTGCAAGTTGTCTTATGCGAAAGTTTAATGGGTCAAGGTAGTGTCCCGATTGTGATGTAAAATAGTAGCAATGATCCCGGCTATGTATTGGATTCCACTTTGATAGCAGCAGCATTCTGTTCATCTGCAAGAATTATAATAGGCCTGAATCCGTACTTGAGTTGTTCCACCAAAAAAGGAGGATACAGGACCTATTATAATTGAATAGCTATTTACTCTGACCATGCATCCCACCTCATGCATCGCGACTTTAATCAATATTGATCTAATTATTATATCATACAACGCTTTGGCATGTGTCAAGAAAACCTATGTCAAAAACAGGCACTGTCTCAAATGCTAGTGAAAAATGAGTTTTCAGTGCCTTACTCTTCCAATTAATTGATTAAAAATAGCATAAATGACCCGAGATTGGCAGAGAACTGATTAGTTTTCAAAAACATTTGATA